>Ga0214544_1004008_pt1 | contig 29893 bp, 14 predicted proteins | sample CNSS3metaG_FD_160074 | JGI IMG/M metagenome (GOLD analysis project Ga0214544, IMG submission 160074) | Root nodule microbial communities from cowpea collected in UCLA plant growth center, Los Angeles, California, USA - CNSS3 | ecosystem: Host-associated > Plants > Roots > Nodule | place: USA...
TAATATATTAATATTTCTTGTATATATATATATATATATATATATATATATATATATATATATATATATATATATATATATATATATATGTGACTCATATATTTTTTTGTAAATATTTTCTTTCTTTACGAGAATCTGTTGGAGATAACCTTCGTAGATCATAGGGATAAGCTCGCGCTGAAGAATTTGAATAGCCTGTTTTGATAAAACAACAAAACGAAACCCACTGTAATAATTTTAAATTCCTATTATTGGATGGGATTCAATCCTAATATATTGGATTTTCTAAATTCGTAAAGATTAACTAATCAAAATCGTAAATTATGACCGAAGTCAATATCGTCAATTAAGCGGTGCAGTGACATGTAAAAAGAAAAAAGATGAAAGAAATGAAAAGAATATAATGTTAAGACTTAATAGTATATTATTTGTCTTTGTTATATTAATATTTTATTCATATGATATTAATGTATATTTAGTGAACAATTTTGATAATTCTATTAAAATATTTAAATTACTTTTAATAATATTAAGAAGAACATATCTACTGATAATTAATTTATCAAAGAGTGTCTTTTATCAAGACAAATACGAATATAACCTCTTGACTTTAGAGAACACTCAGGTCTAAATGGTTAGTGGCGAGAGTTAGTGTTTTGTTAGGCAAATCCATTACAAAGTGTTTTTCTTTTCCAAGAAGAACAGGGAGTATAAAAATCTTTCAAAAATAATAACAAAATAAAAATAATAACCTCATGTTAGGACTCAACCGATTAATAAAAAATATATTAAATGGAAATACTCGAAGTATTTCAACCCTTTTACAAAAATATCAGAAAAAAAAAATTCAAAGACTAAGATTTTACAAAGAAGATTGGGAAGTAGAGAAGAAAAAAACATATAATCACACTATGATAAAAATCAAACAAAATTGGAACTTCAACACAAAAACTATAATTGATTTATGAATTAGAGTATAAATTAGTTTCTAACATTAATTATCAAAATTTTAGTTACTATTATTATTAATTTTAAATTAGTTTCTAATTAAATAATTTTGTTATCTAAAATAGTCTCAGTAAAAAATTATAACTGATTTATGAAATATAGTTTAAATTAATTCTTAATATTAACTATCAAAATTTTAATTATTTATTAGCTTTTAATTAATTTAGAGATTAATTATAATTATTTATTATTTAATAATTTTGTTGCGGTGTAAGTAATTATATAAGTCTTTTACGATAAAATACAATATTGACATTTTTCAATGATATTTATGAATACACAATATAATTTTTTTTCTTAAAATATAATTTTACCCGTACAAGGGATTTTGTAAGAAAATAGTGCTAATAAATTTTCGTTGTATGTAAAATTGAAATGGTGAAGGGGACAGAGGTGCTCGAGAACATATGTATTTATTTAGATAAAAAAAAAAAAACAACTTAAAAGTGGGAGGGGTGCTAGAAGTAAATTATGGGATTATAGATAGAAATAGCTACTATGAATGAAAAGTTTCAGGCTTGGTACACATATTGGGCCATTATAGGATTTCACCCAAAATCCGTACAGACTGCTTTAAAATTAATATTACAGATATTAGTTTTTTTTTTTAATATACTCTCTCAAAAGGTCCGTTTTTTTTAGAGCTTTTGCTAAAGCCCTTACAATAAAATAAATAAATAAAGGAACGTTTCTTAAGGAGTAATAATAATAATTATTAGGATAAACCTTTAATTCATAAACTTTTTTATCATTCTTTTTCATTCTGAAATAATACTTTTTTCCAAAATAAAAAGGAACGATGGAATTTTCTTTATAAGGTATTCATAAAATTATTTTATCATTCTTTGCATTCTGAAATCGTACTTTTTCCAAAATAAAAAGGAACGATAGAATTTTCCTTATAAGATATATACATACAAAGAAATACCTTCATAATTACCCAAAACCCACTGTGATTTTGTTCATTTTCAGTACTTTTTCTGACTTTTAGTCAAACACGAAAACAAACATATTCCAATTTTCCTTTTCTATTCAAGTAGAGAAAAAAAAATTCATATGTTTTTAGTATGTCTCACGAACAACAATTTTTTAAAATATATGGAAAAAATTTATTGTTCACAATTCAATGAAAGCCACGTATTTGGAAGCACACGCAGCCTTTTTGAAGTATCCAAACATAATTGTTAACATCCATATGTGGTTTAATTAAGATTATCGTTCCCTCCATCATATTCATTTACGTTCTCTAATGTGCTTTCTTTGTTATTAAAAACAAGGTTGAATTCTGCCACAATTTCATAATGATTTTAATTAAGTAACAATTTCATTGACATTCATCCTTTGGACCGAAGTTAAAGTCAAATTAAAGTTTTTTGGAAGCTAGCTACCACTGCTTGTTTCCTTTCACATGTGATTACATGTTGATTAGTTCTATTCATTGAAAACTTCAAAAAGGTAAAATATAAATACGAGGTTTGGTTAGAAAATAGGATGCCAAACATATCTATATCACCACTAAATTTAATTACAATATTCATAGAGTAGGATTAATTGTACACAACTTCCTATCATTACGAATTCAAATGTTACTCTCTTTTTTTAAATATATTTTTTGTCCTTTAATTTATAGTAAAAATTGAAATTAGTCCTTTTTGAAAATTTTAAATCAATTTAGTCTTTTGTATCTTGATAAATATGTGAATTTAGTCACTTAAACTAAATTTTTTTAAATTTATTTTACTTTTCAAACGCATTTTTCAGATAACATTGAAACGAACATGTGTAAAACGATGTAAACAAACTAAAATACTGTAGTAAAATATGTTTGAAACGTCAAATAAACTTAATAAAATTTGATTAAAAAGATTAAATTTATGTATTTACATAATTGATGGACTAAATTGATTTGAGTTTCCAAAAAATACTAATTTCAATTCTCACTAAAAATTAAACGAAAAAATATATATTTAACTTTTTCTTTATCAAATCAAGCATATGAAATTAGGACCGTTTCAGCAAAGTGCTCATGACCATGTCCTTTCTAAATGTTCTTGTTTTTGGCCCCACAAATCACCCTTCAGATTCTATTTGATGGAGGGTACTACTTTGACTGAAGGAGTATAAGACCTTTAAATTCTTTTTATCACTATTTTGTGATGCAGGGTAGTTACTAATTTCTAATTACTGTTCTTTTCTTATTAAATGGATCATCTAGAAGCGTAAATCACTAAGTCCTACCTAATTAGGTGCTTCTTAAACTAATCTAAATCCAAATTCCACTCACACGATTACTTTTTATTACATAATTTTATCTTAAAAATTATAGTTGAATTGAAGTTTTGTTATTATATAAATTATGCATGTACAAGTTAAAGTCTTCCGTTGTGTATAAATAAGTAATTTGAACATCATATAAGTTAAAAGTATATTAAAAATTTTTATTTAAAGTCTTAAAATGAGTTGAGTTGAGATTAAATTATAGTCTTATACGGGTATAAATAAATTTAACACTACATTGTTCATATGGTTATTTTTGTTTGATGGTTTTATATTTATTTTATGAGAATTTATCCTCTAGCTAGCATATCAATGATACCAAAAGTTGACATGTTAAAACTTTTGATCCCTTTATGATAGACATTAATCAAGTGGACCGATATTGAACATTTATGAAAAATTAAACACGATTTCAACGTCACTTTTCATGCATATACAAGAGTTTTATCTTCCTTTTTTATTACGAAATTAATAACTTCATTAGTTGATTGAGTTGTTGCTTTCAACAAAAGATGGTTACAAAAACGCTTTCATACACTTTGATTAGATCTCCTCCTTCACTAAGTTACCACAATCAATTAAAAAACATGCATCCTTGCCTATTACGCCAAGTATAAGAAAATTCTTTTAAAAAGTGTTTTTCTAAAATATATTTTCCATAAGTTTTGTTAAATAATTAATTAGCTCTATATTGGTAAAATAAAAATGAAGTCCCCAGAACAAGAAATTAATTTAGGGTTTTATGATTATTAAATATATTGGTGAAGGTATTTAAGAAATTTGAATAAAGTCATAGGCAAAACGTGTAGACTAGTGAGTAGTATTATTAGATGTATTATATATATGTGTGTAATAAATGCAAAGTCAAGCATGAATGCTATTTCAACTTTAAAGTAAAGCCGTCAAAAGAAGACTTTTCTGAGAGTCATAAGGGTTCCTAAAGGGCTGCCAAATACACATTGCTTGTTCAAATGATTAGTTTTGGATTTCTTGGAAACAAAAAGGGACAACACAATACATACTATATCATGTTTAATCGCAAACTTAATCATTACATTTCCTTTTATAGTGCATATTATTTGTACATTTATTTATAATTTCATTTTAAAATACAGTTATTTAGATGAATTTCCAGATCAAACAAATTATTATGTTTTAATGAATATTTAGAGTTCACATTTCAATTGCTCTTGTTCAATTATGTATAGCAAAACACTTCTATTGAATACTTTTTTTAAATACTAAATGTAATATTTTAGAGTTGGTAATTATAGGCTTTATTCCATGTTTAATAATCTAATCGCAAATAAAGAAAGTAAATAAATTAGTATTTTTAATGTTGTAAAATATTGTTAGTAAAAGTAATATAAAATTATAAAGGTTGTGATTAAAATCTATAAATTAATATAAATTATTAAATCGTATATTTTACAAGACGAAAATTAATGATATTTGAGAAAGTAATTATGATATGAAGTACATACTTTTAATTTAGGGTTGAATATGTCTTTTGCTTTCTAACTTTCATTTAAAATTAAAATTAGTTTTTATTTAAAACTTTGACTGGTCTAATCTCCTAATTTTATAAATGTATGAATTTATTCATTTTAATCAAATTTTGTTAAATTGATGTGACGTTTCAGACGCATAATCTCAATAGACATTGAGGGTGAAATATGTATCAAACGGTGTAAACAATTCAAAGACTATTGTGAAACATGTTTGAAACATCAAATAAATTTATTAAAATTTGGTTAAAAGAACTAAATTCAAGCATTTTTAAAGTTGAAAACTAAATCAGACTAAAATTAAAAAAAAAAATTAATTCCAATTTTCACTTAAAATTGAACTAAAAATATATTTAATCCTTTAATTTACCTTCAAAATAATTTAAATTAAATTAAAAAATTAAAATTAAAAAGAACGGGTTGTAAACACTTTTTACAAAAGAAGAAAAGAAAATCACTATTTTTAACTATTTCTCAAGTGTTTCAATTTGTCTAGAGTTATTACCTAACTTGGACTAATTCTGAAATGTTGTAATTTTTTGAGTTGGTAAACCTATTAACAAATCAGTTTTTCATTAAATAAGTTTAACTGGCCTTCGTCGATTGAATATTTTGATATTATTTTATACCTTAGATTTGATCCACTTAAGTAACATGAGTTCAATTTCATGAATCTCAATTTAAAGTGAAATACAATTGTTCAAAATATATTCAAACTTATTTTAACATGTGTAACTATTAATTAAAATCTAATGAAAATAAAAAATAATAAGTAATTTTTTATCAACAAAATACTAAATTATGATTAATTCGGTGTACAATGTACCAATTCCTGTACACGATCACAAAGAGAAAAGGAATTAAAATAATATAGAGGGTTATAATATATTTACTGATAAACTCTAAATAAATAAGGATATAATCAAGAGGTTTACATTGAAAAAAAAAAAATCTAATACTTGTATTCTTAGCCAATAAACAGATAAAGTGTATTTGTTAACTTCTTCGTCCTTATCTAACTTAACTAAACAATTCAACTGCAAGAGAGATATTTAATTCTTATCCCATAGAGAGAAACTCAAACAGTTATAAGGGTTTAACCTATCAGTCTAAGTCCAGCAGTGATATTTAATGTTTGATGATTTTTTTTTTCATCAAAGTTTAAATTGAAAAATGCAAGTGTTTTTTCTTGTTTTAAATACTCCAGGTAATTAATGATAAATCATAAAATTATTCATTCTATCATTTTTCTAGAGCTGTTAAAATGGGTAATCCGGTCTGATTCGACTCGAGTTGATTACTTAGTGAGTCAACCCAACTTGGTTCACTTATTAGCGAGCCAAAAAAATTCGAACCTGCACCCCGATCCATCTCGGATTGATGGGTTAAACGAGTTAGCTCACATATTCACTTAATTAAAAAAAAAATACAATTTGTTTAATTTTTTTCGATCAAAACTAAATTATAATTCTAATTAAAATATAAATAAATTTTAATACAATCTAAATACAAATTAAAATCACAAAAATACAAATTATCTATGTGTTGGCTAAAAAAATAACCTAACATGACCCAAATACAAAATCCAACTTAATAAAAAATATTGTGTGACCATTTATTTGTGGGTTGATAAGCCAACCCGGCTCACCACGGGTTCAACCCGAGTGAGTCGGGTTCTAGGTGAGCCAGGTAAAAATTCAACCTGTATTAAAATTTATAAAAAAATTTTAATTCAATCCGATCCGAACTTGTGATAAGACAGGTTGACGTCGTGGGTTCCAACCCATTTTGAGAATTCTATTTTTTCAGCTTTCTTGTGCCTTGTGTTTGGTATAGATAATTTACTATTTATGAGGAATTAAATATTTTAGTGGATTGGAAACAGATTGGAGTGAGAAAATGTGTGTAAGATGAGAAAAGAGTGGAGGATTTGTCGGTATTATGTGTATAATGACTAGTTTGCTCCATCTTCATGCACCTGGATGTTTTAAAATATTGAATGTATTACTACAACACCATCTTTTTTACTATGCTTGAATAATAATATTTAAAGCTAAACCACATTTGTGTTTGCACGTAAAATAGACAAAAAGCATTCAAACACGTGAACAAAGACAGAGACAAGAAACTTCTATGGTCAGGAAAAATAAAATTTGTGGCTTCAATCCAGCAACTTGTGGTGACCATAGGTTGAGTAAGGCACCGATGTATTTCCTCCGCCCTTTGAAGTGCTACAAGTGTGGTAAAAGGGTTTGTGCTCAGGCGTGAGAAACTTTGTTAATACTCTAATTTCGAATAATTTCAAGTAAGTGTCTGATGGTTGATTTATGTGTTCACATGGTTTTTGAAGTGATTGTTGAAGTATATGGGGCCAATGATGACGTTTATGGTGGAAAAAAAATGTAAACACATATATGATGTCATTAATTATAGATGAGAGTTAATAGATTATGTTGAAGTTGGTTTACGTATTTGATTAGGGGATAAAAATAATAAATTAAGTTCGACCTTAATTATCATTGTTGCAGAATAGATATACTTGTTTGGTTTGTAAAATCAATTTAAAAATTAATTCACGTTTTAAAAAAAAAACTAATTATAACTTATTTGTCATGAATCCATTCAAGTAAAATTAATTATGTAACATATAACTAAATATACTAATTGCATGTTTGGTTTCACTTTGAAAACACCCAAAATCAATACCTAAAATTAATTCATGCTAATAAATTGTTTGGAGGCACCCAAATCAATTTTTAAAATCAATTGTAGATGGAAAACTCACATAAAAGAGAAACAATTCTTTCTACTTCTCCATTAACCAAAATTGATTTTTCCACATCAAATAAAATCAATTTTATCAAAGTGTTTCCAAACACACTCTAAATTGATTTCGCAATAAGCTTGTTATAATCGATTATGAGCAATTCATTATCAATTACGAAGAATTTTATTTTGTATTAATATTGATACAAACAAAATCATATTATTTGTTTTCAATTTTTCCTTTTTTTTTTTGTGGATAACAAATTATGTGTTTGTTTTTTACTATACTAATTTGTGATTATTTCAGATTACAATATGATATTAATTGAGGGAAATATTTAATACAATTTAAAAAATAAATAATTAAAAATAAAATTTCATTGTTAATAATATTTTTATACAATATTAATTTTAGAGGTAAATGTCTTTATGAATAAAGGAATTTTTACATTAAGTTTATTGGTTACAAACTATTTTATTATAAAATCATTTATTATAATCTACTCCTAGGTCTTTCTCTTCTATTTATAAGTGTCACTTATTTACATGAAAAAAATACACAACAAACACATCAACTTATAAAAACTGTGTTTTTAGTCTTCTACTCCATGTTGTGTTGTAAGATAATAGTGTTTATAAGGTTCATAAATTCTTCACTACACTCAGTTGATCTAACGGGTTATTGTCTTGAAAATATATCTTTTGCTTTTATTTATATTGATAAAAATATCATATATTTGATTCTCTTTTATTATTATCAAATATTATGTTTTATTAGGTTTCAATTTTATTTTACATGATGAGACATTGTACTCTATATATTGAACAAGGTTCTAATAAATTAGTAAACAAACTCTCTTGTGCATATTTTTCCTTCTCATTGCTTATACATATCTGACATGGTATCAGATTTAAATTACATTCTACATTTACTCCTTTCTTGTTGATCTCTTACCATAACGAAATAATTCTCTTTGATTCTTCAACAAGAACGTAAATTTAAGGCTATTTTTTATTCTACTTCTCAAGACTCTATATATTGCTAATCTTGCTTTTCACGAAGACATGGTAAACATTTTCGTGGTGTTTTATCTGACAATCATGGATAGGGACACTTTCCTTAGTCTAGTCCCAAATATTATGACCATAGTCATTGAACCAATCATGCTTCTGATAACTGTTGGATTAAGCATGACCTTGCCAAAACGCCAAAGTCGATTCTCCTCCCTCCAATCCCTCTACTAGTATGGTTGATATTGACTCATCTCCTGCCGATCTTTGTGCCAGGAATGATGACAAAGCTGAAGCTCAGTTTGGTTTCTTTAAAGAGCAATATAAAGTTCTTCTCGCCTTGACCTAACAATCTCAAAATTATTTTTCTCCCACAAGTGTTGTTTATCAATGTACTACCAAACCCACATGTTTTGTTTTTTCTTTTTCTTCTTGAATTTTAGATACTGACCATATTTGTCCTTTTAAATTTTATTTCAAAATCTCAAATTTGTATCTTGAGAAAGAAACACATGTAACTTTATTTTGTTTTGTGCAACAGTGAGAATAATGAGAGACATTTTTTCTCTAAAGACACCATTATGCATGCCTCATGCTATTTTTACTCATTTTCTCATTTATTTTTATCTTGTATTTTTTTTTCTTTATTATAAGAATGGTTGAGTTTAATTAATATTCTTTTATCTATACCCATCCATAATTAAAATTATAAAATTCATCGATAAAATTTATTAATAAATTATGTTTTACAACAAATTTTTTTCTCGATAAAGTATTTTTTTTATATAGTATTACAAATCTTTCAATTATTGTACAACAATAATTTTAACGTATTTATATCGTCTTTCTTTAAAATTCTTCATGTTCAAGGGTTATGATTCAACTTGACTTTTTTACTTAACTTGACATTATCGTTATCAATTACCCCTTTTTTTCCTCTATCTAATATTTCATTTTTTTAAATAATTTTACTTTCTTGTTTTCTTTTACTTTTTAATATTATTATCAATTATAAAAAATATTAATAATTATTATTTATAAAGTAATTTATATATTTTCGTTTTTCCAACTAATATTTCTGACAAAAATATTCATAATATAATATATATATATATATATATATATATATATATAAAAACAACCTATCAACATAAATAAAATCAATCATACATAACTATTAGCTTTGTAAAATTCATTATCTTTCCATTATATCAAACACTTCACTTTCTATTCACTTTACAATTCATCTTCACACACAAACAAAGGTTAAAATTTCTTACTCCATTGATGAATAACATTAAGTTACTATTAATAGTTAATAACCAAAGTACACTAATACATAGATTATTATTTTTTTAAAATATTTAAAACACGGCCAAACATCAATTTAAAGGAATATAAACCTATAGGGGTGGATGAATTAAGTTTTTAACAATTACACGAGAGAAATCACAATCACATGTCTTGGCTAAAATAAAATGCCGTGCTGACCGAAATACAATCTAAAATCTGAATAGACTGTATCCAGACCTATTTTGTCCAAACAACGTCCATCTCAAAAATTTACTATGCATGCACGCAAGTGTTCATTTTAATAGTTTTTTAAAACCTTTTCATTTCCTGATCTTATAATAAAATTGGTAAATATCAGAGGTGACACAAGTGCCTTTGTGTTAAAGGAAAATGATTTTTTTAATAATTAAATTTTGATAATTTTATTTTGCCATTCAAGATAATATCTTTTAATTGATTTTTTATTTTTTTATATTTTCAATTATTTATATTTCAAAACTACTTAAAAAGATATCAGTTTAAATTTGTAAAAAAAGTTGTTAAAATTTAATTAAAAAATTATCATCATCCTTGTATTAAAAGGCATATTGTGGAACAGGTTATTTATTTTTTAGCAAAATAATAAACCTTATATATACCTGAACTTTATAAACTGTTATTTCTTTCATTGCTACCGTCTACTATTATTAACATTACTGCAAATAGAAGTTGCAATATGAAATCGATAGACTGAACAAGTAAAAGGGTATTAAAGTGGATCCCACCATGAGACTCACGCCCTTCTTCTACCTACATATCATTCAACTGGTCATCACACCAGGGTCATCCACAAATCAACCCTCGTAACCTTCTCCTACACTACCAACCAATTCCTAAAAAAAAAAACACGGTGACAATTAGAAATTTGAAATGCATCAATATAACTTGGTTGCGGAAAGGAAGCATTGGTAACCTAAATTAACCATAAAAAAAGAAACGAATTACACATAGATGACTAAATGTAACCGAAAGAAGAAAGAAATATAGGTGAAGGACGGGTTCTCCCTTAGATTCACTGCATAGCCATGTTGCACTCAAAAGTCTTAAATTGTCATTGAATGATAGGAAATAGAAACCACACAGAGCGTTACATGGGCCAGTGTCAAGTTGTCAACACTGATCCACTTGCGTTCGAACTCTCTCACACACACCTCTCCAACCACGTCATCACATCCTACAATGACATGCCAAAGGAAGAAGAGACCTTTTCCAACTCTCCCCAGACGCGTTCAGACAACCACAATCTCACGAAACCGGCCGTAGCTCTGAAAAAACCCTTAAAAATTACCTCACAACAAGCCAAACTTTACCAATAACCTGTAATCTCTCATTAAAATAATCCCTCTTCACCATTGACCAGATCTCTTTATATGTGCCCTTATATTCCATCCCCAGATTAAAATCACAACACAACTATGCTTCACCACTCCTCAACAACATTCTCACCACTCACACCTTTCCCCTCCTCTCACAACAACATGGATCAATTCTCACACATTCCCACGGAAAGATCGCCCAGGAGAGAACTGCAACTCCAAGGTCCACGCCCCACACCGCTCAGAATAAACAAAGACTCTCATAAAATCAAGAAACCACCCTTGCCACCACAACCTTCACACCCCCAACCACCACCGCGCCAACCCATAATAATCTACACGGTTTCCCCCAAGGTTATCCACACCACACCAAGTGACTTCATGAACCTCGTTCAACGCCTCACCGGCTCCACTTCTTCCTCCTCCAACTCCAACTCCGACCCGCTTCCCGGCATCATTAACAACGACCCTTTTAACAGCGGCGGCGGAATGGTGTCACCGGCGGCGCGTTACGCCACCGTGGAGAAGGCCTTGTCGCCTATGGGGAAGAAACCGGTGATGGGTCATGGGGATATGAATATCATAAACGCTGTGGAAGGGATAGAGATTATGGGTGATGGGGTAGTGGAGAGATCGCAACAAAACATGTTTCAAGGGATTTTGTCTCCGGGGCCGGCTTCACTCTCTCCCATTCCTTCAAATTTTTTCTCTCCTCCGTCTTCGGATCCATCCATGGTTAGCTTCCTTCACGATTTGAGTCCCGTGTTTCAAAGTGGAAGAAATTTTACGGAGGGAACTGCTGCGTTCGTCTTGCCAAGCCCTTCTTCAAACTTCAGCTTTGTTTCACCTCATACACCTTCCATAGACCTGTTCAACTATTTCTTAGATTAGTTAGGAACTTCTTCTTATTGTTGAATTTAGTGTTCGATTTCGTTCATACAGAAGACCGGATCAAATCCAAACCGAGATCGATAGGGATTGGTTTGTGAAGTTATTGTGTAGTTCGAAAAGAGGGGGCAAAGTTGAATTTTGTTGCTCTCTCGGTCACTACATAGCTGCAACAATTTGGAAACTTCTTTGTTGGATTTCTTTTTCCTTTTTCTTTTGAGCAGTTTCTGCTCCAATTTCTTATGACCTACGCCGTTGACATCATTCTTTGGCATGTACTGTACATTGCGTTTAGTTTAGTTTGCTGATGTATGTCGGCACTAAATATATTCAATCCCATTATTCTTTGTATGATCAGAATCACATGGATGCTACTCTGGCAACCTTTGATCATTGAAACTTTGAAAGCATCTACTGTATTTCTATGGAGGTGATGACAATCTACCATACTTTTTCTTTTTTTTTAAACTTATATTTAAATTCAGTATTCTGATGCAGTAGTTAATATTAATGGCCGGCGTAATTAGGTGCGTCATTAATACGTGTTCTGCAATATTAATTGGGTTTGAAAAAGTAGTGTGTGGAGAGGTGTTACTGTGTTAACTCCTAAAAACTAAAACTATACTCTAACAACAAAAATACATGTCTGTTACTTTTTTTTTAATTTTTCTACTGATTCTCATTTGATATAGGTAGGAAAATTAATCTCTTTAGGTGTATTATCAAATGCTAGAACAATGTCTTCTTTTAAAAGAAAAATAAAAGTATACCCGTAAATTCCATTAGGAGATCCAAGACTATATATGCTTAAATAATTCGAAATACTCAACACAAAGTAAACCAAAATTAAAATCTCGGAAAAGCAAAAAAATATTCTTTAAAACAAGATAAATATGAAAGTGGTCATTATTGAATTTGTCCATCTAGGTCAAAACGTTGTTTAATAGAAATGGAACTAATAGTATATTTATCTCATAGGTCTATGTATTATATATATAATAGTGATGAAGGTCTATGATAAAACTTCCATTATTGGGCATCAAGATTTTATAGTAGGATTCCTTATATATGTTTATTTTTAGTCAGAAAAAAACAATGTTTATATTAACATTTGACCTGCTTATAAAATAAAGGTTGTATTATACAGTGGGAGCAAACTTTATAATTAAACAGTTAATAATTACTATATATGAAATATTCTTTCAGTGGTATATGTGTTTATAAAGAAATCTTATGTGGTTCCTTGAATCATTAATCTCAAATCCCAAACATTTAAATAATTGATAAGTTTTATCAATGTGGAATTAATACCGTTGAAATAAACTATTACTTGTCTATATTTTAATTAAAGAGATGTTATTGCTAGATAAAAAGACAACGACAAAGTAATCCGAATGATAGAGGTTACGTCTTACATATAAGTCTACTAAAAATAATTAAATGACCAATCTATAATAAATTCCAAATAATAGATTTTTCAAATTTAAAAACATCCCTTAAAAATAGTATTCATAAGATTCAAGTCATCAATAAATGGTATTGAATTTCTTTTATTTCATATAATAAAAAACATGATTTAATTGGCCATATGATCGGAAGCGTTTAAAACTTGGTTTCTGAAGGTTTAAAAGAGAATAAAATCAAATTCTATTTCTAATTATTATCTCTAATATAACGACTTTTCATAATAGAAATGGTAGATTAGCATAAATTTACCATCTTAATAAGAAGCCCCAGTATCTTATAACTTTGTCTCTTCGGACTTAAAGTCTGAACAGGAAGAAAGTAATTTATATAATTTTAGTCCAGTTGCCCTAACAGCTTACTTTTCATCTCACTTTACATTGATTTTTAAAATATATATTAGGTAATACATATTTTTCATACTTCTACTTGCGAACTTATTACGAAACTTCCTCCTTCTCTTGAAAAAAATAAAATAAAATAAAACGAGTAATTCTCCTACTTAATTTTCATTCTCACGAACAGAACCAAACGAAGTGCATAATTCTCTTTCGTCTCATTTAAACAACATACAAATGATCAATTAACAAATAAATAAGGTACTGAATATGAAAATGAAAAAGAAAAAATGAATATCTTAGATAAGAAAACAAGAACGTTGCTATTAATCCTCATGCATTTCATGCAGTGCAGGAGCCCCTTAAACTGTTACACAGAGTTGTTACACATCCCTTAGGATTCATACACGATCCCTTTAATCAATCATGTAGACTTATATATAGACATTAAAATGGAAACTTTAATTACTAATCATTTAACATGCATATGCAGAAGAGTTTTCAGCCATTGAAGTTGAACTGTTCTAATTCTGGCTATAACTCTCTCGACATGTGGTGTTGAAATATCCTCAACAACGACAACCTTTCTTCTAGAGTAGTTAATTTTCAAAGAGTAGTTTCACTTTCACACACACATTGGACTGGTTTCTACAATCAGAGTTTACAACGGAAAAAATGGAGTTATCTTTAGTACTCGACTTCTAGAAATACAAATAGAGGAACATTTTCAAGCAGGAAAAAAAACATACGTTCCTTCTTCCATACTAGACGCATATTCATGCACTATCAACATTTGGAACCGCAAAGTCAAAAGTTTAACACAAAACTCAACCAAAATTTGTTGATATCTGTGTATTTTATAATTATTTGACAGCAAGATATGGGAGCAGTTAGAGATAAAAAAACATGTTATATTATCAGTACGTAAATAAACCCTAGTCATCAAAGATGAAATATGCATTATAATAATAACTAGTGCTTGAGAAAGAGAAAATAATGGAATACAGATGTAGGATTTTGGTTGGCATCGGTTAGAAACTGGCTGGATCAGTGTGTGACTAGTTACATACATACATATATATATATATATATATATATATATATATATATATATATATATATATATATATATATATATATATATAATTTAAACATAGTTAGAGTGTAAGACACTTTAATTCAAATATAAATTATTATATAGTAAACTATTGATCTTTATAATATTTATTTAAATTATATTATTATTATGGGATATTTTTTAATTAATTATTAGTTGATACTATGTGGATTCATAAATTAAACTATATTTTTTTTATTTACTTTACGTGATAAACTCTAATTTAGCATGTGCAATCATGTATAGATCATCTAAATAAAAAGTTAGTTACTACAAGGTTGTTGAAAAGATAATGGTATTTAAAAATGGATATAACGATATATGATTGGTTAAGTTACTGTGTGTTGATCTCACATTTATCTATTTATAGTATCTTAATAAATTTAGACACTTTGAATAGGAAAGAAATAATGTGTTGCATGTGGATGGATATTGTATGAAAAAAAGAATTATCTTCAAAAAGGAAAGTACGAAAATTGAGGAAATCTTCATAACCCAACCCAACATAAGGTTTGAGTCTAGGTAAGAGACAGAGTTAAAAATAGTTTTGTCTTTTGATCCAATCATATGTCTAAATCCACATGGGATAAATATGATGATATAGGGTTACAAAACATGTATAATGGATAACAAAATATGATAAGGGACAGCTGCACTTAATGAAACTGTGGAGTCTATATAAAAATATTGTTCGAATTAGTGATTATAACTTCAATTGGAAACTTAAATTTATCGATAGATTTCATATTTGAATTCTTTAATAAATATTTTTGTTGATAACTTATTATAATTATTATTGATACTAAAGGTTATTATAATTGTTCATCCATAAGTTACGACTTTTATTATGGATGAATATTTTTTTATTATCTTGTCATTATAATTATTGACGGTTTCATTTCGTCAATACTTTAGATTGCAAATTTTCTAATCTAATTTGATGTAGTTTTTATCTTTTTGGCTTAAATACCTTTTTGATGTGATTTAAACGGCGTTACAGAAAATGACCAAATAAATCACAAATTGTAAAAATGAGGATGATTTTAAACATTCGGTAAAAATGAGGACCATTTTAAACATTTTGTCAAAATGAGGATCATCCGCAACAAACACTACGAAAATGAGGACCAAAAAGGTATTTAAGCCTATATTTTTTTAGACGAGATGAGTTAAAAGAAAAAGAGAAGAAGAGTGTATTACGTGTATTGTACATGTGTAATAATAAATTGAAAATAAATAAATTGAACAATGCTCCGTTAATAATTTAAACGGCGTTATAGAAAATGACCAAATAAATCACAAATTGTAAAAATGAGGATGATTTTAAACATTCGGTAAAAATGAGACCATTTTAAACATTTTGTCAAAATGAGGACCATCCGCAACAAACACTACGAAAATGAGGACCAAAAAAGTATTTAAGCCTATCTTTTTTTAGAGGAGATGAGTTAAAAGAAAAAAAGAAGAAGAAAATGAAGGTATGAATGACACGGTGACACGAGGTAATGTTGTTAACCTCTACGTGGAAGACACCTATGACAATGACAATGATTATCAGAATTAAAGAATATGGTGAATAAAGAAAAAGATAAAAGACTTGATGGCGAATAAGAGAAAGATGAAAGATCTTATGACAAATAAGAGAAAGATGAGACCCAAATCATGAAAATAATCTAAAGGTGGCGGCATAATAAAAATTAAAATGAAAAAGATGAACTAATAAAGAAAAAAGAAAAGAAAGAAAATGAGGAAGAAGATTTATTCGTGTATTATTAACAATTACTTTATCAAGAATTTATGTTTGTTGATGGTTCATCGATGAGCATAAATTATTGATAATTTTTTTTTATTATTGACAAATTGTATCTATCTATGGTATGTGATTTAATGTATAGTTTTAATTAGAATAAATAATTTGAGCCCAATTTCATAGCTGATTTTGTAATACCACTCACTACCTATACATATAAGGCCTGCTGGGTTAGTAATTTGTAATTGTGTGTAATTGTGATGCAATTGTGACGCAGGAGTTAGAATATTCAAGTACTCTGTTTATAATTAATAAAAAAGTAATGGTTTATCAATTTTATTATTATAATTTCTTTTAGTAAACTATTTCATGTAAGTAATTTTTAAACAATTTAATTATAACTCAAATGAACACAAAAATCCGTTAATAAAAACGAAAATTCATCAATAAATTATCACAGTACATATTTGTTAGTTTTTTATGAAATAAGTTCTACTGATTTTTAATCGATAAGAAGTAAAACCATCACATAAAATGTTTGAGATGTTGTTAGTATTGAATTTTCACCTAATTGGGCAAGAAAATAAAAATTCTCATATTTTTTTGTTTTGGTTTAGTCCTCTCTTTTTCTTTTTTACTTTTTCTTTATTACCAAATAGGCTGATGTTTTTCCTTCTATTCGAACTTATGGACTTTTCTTCATTTACACAAACCTTAACTGCCCCTTGTTTAGTGTAAGAACAACATTTTCGTTTATAAAATAGAAATTCACATTCTTTTAATGTTTTTAAATTACTATTTTGAAATTTTTCTTTAAATTAATTAAGGAATAAGAAAAGTTGTATTTGTTCTGGAAGTTTTTTCTAGAGAAGCAACAAACTTATTAAAATTTTAATGTCTTTTATCACATTTTCAATATCAGTTTAATGTCATACGAATTTAATTTCAGCTTTAGAAATTTTCATTTCTTTTCAAATGGATTTCATGTAAAATTCACACAAAATAATAATATATTAAAAGAAACAACTAACTCGATCCAAAACCATACAAATCAAACTAATCCTAGGGATTGAAAAACATTTCTAACTGTGAGAATGTTTCGTAACGAATAATTGATATATGTGAGTATTTATTACATACAGTAATGAATATTTTAATATTTATTTATAAACTGGTTGAATGCGAAAATATTATACTATTTGTATATGTTATTAATAAAAAATTAAAATTAAAATTTAATTTATAATTTTTTTAATTTATAAAATATTTTTTAAATATTTGTAAATATTTACGTGTATTTGCCAATTTTAAAATGTTTACAAATATTTTTTAAATAAATATTTGACGAATAAATGAAGGTAATGAGTGAATTTTTTTGACACGGTCCTTATCCAACCCATCAACTCAATCCAAATAAAAGAAGACAATATCCAATCTAAACAATAATAAATTAAGGAAACTCTTTCTTAAGGTTAGAATAAATATTCAAATCATGATATAATACTAAAACAGCAAGACAAAAACTCCTATTTGTTTTATGAAAGATAAAATCCTCGTTAAAAAAAATACAAAAATAATATATCCAATTTAAATATTATTATAGATAATAGAAAAAATGAGATTCTAAAACATAATTAATAACATTATTTTTATTGAATATTGACGTATTCCATTAGCAACAAATTTCATTAGAAGTACACTTTATAGTATAGCTCAATAAATTATTCTATCAACTACTGTATTCAATGTAACTTATTTTTGATAATAACTTCATCTAAGAGGTTATAATTAAAACTATTAACTTTAATAAGAAAATATTATTTAAAAAACATTTATGGTAAATTATTTATAATTAGTTATAGTAGTTGAATAAAATATTGATTTGATTAACATTTTTCTTTTCACTCAAATAAATCCGCTTCTGGCAAGAATAACAAGGCAGAAGGAAAAGGAGTGAATCAGTGGTGACTTACTTGACCAGCAACAAGAACCCACCACACCACACCACAACACCAAATTGTCTTCTCATCCTTTTCTCTGCGTCTACATATATAACACCATTGTCGTGCATAGGTTTGCATTGAATTGAATTCAAAATGCAGAGCAGGGGATCGAGTCACAGACTCTCAAGTATGGGTAACAATCGATCCCGCATTCCCGCACTCCTCATCTCCATGTTCGCCACTTTCGCTTCTATCTACGTCGCTGGAAGGTTCTTCTCTTTCTCTTCCTCTTCCTTCTTCCGTTGTCGTTGCGCTTAATTTCATTTTGCTCAATTTTCCTTTTCAGGCTTTGGCAGGATGCAGAGAATCGCGTTTACCTCATCAAAGAGCTCGACAGGATCACTGGTCAGGTCGGTTAGTTACTGCTACTCACTCCTCACACACTCTATTTTTCATTGATCTGTAATCCTCTAAATTCTTTCCCTGCAATTTCAATTACGTCGTTATCGCGATTCCAGGACGAATCGCGACCTATTGCACTGGATTTTAATTTTTGCGATTGCGGATTCAATTAATGCGTTTCAATTTGATCTGACACTGTCAATTTTCTGAATTCGAGAACTGGTTGATGGCGTCTGTATTATTAGTTATTATTAAGGAATTAGGATTCAGTATGTGTCGTAGATCAACTGTGTGATAATATTGTATTATAAAATTCGATGCATTAGGAGATGGACACTGTTTCTACTTGTTCTGGCTAAATTAACCGCGAGGTTTTCATTCTAGGGACAATCTGCTATATCTGTGGATGATACATTGAAGATCATAGCCTGCAGGTGAGTTAAATTTACTTGAACGCGTTGCTTAAAAAATTACCATGCTTTTTTATAGATTGCTATTGGATTTTATTCATGATGTCCTTTATCCTTTAGACTTTGAAGGTTTGCTAATTTATTTTTGTGACTGGTACCGTTGAATTATGTGGTTGTAGAGAACAACATAAGAAGCTTGATGCCCTTGAGACGGAACTTTCTGCGGCTAGACAAGAGGGTTTTGTTTCGAAACCCTTGATAGAGACAAATGGAACTTTTTCCAGGAGAAGGCCGTTGGTTGTGATAGGTATACTGACAAAGTTTGGCCGCCAAAAGAATAGAGATGCAATCCGCAAGGCGTGGATGGGAAGTGGTATTTATTTCTTTGCCATCTCTTCCTCACACCCACATGTCTTGAGTATATATTCGTCTGTTTTCGATTCAAAATGAATAGAAGAGCAGTAAATATGAAACGTGATGTAAAGAATTTATGTGAAGCCTGAACTCTATGGTTATCGTAATTTTGATTAAAGTCATGTATTGCGAAGCTATATCTTCAATCCTGAATTGTAATTTTGTATTGAATCCTAAGATTCAATTATAAAGAAAACAGTACTTAGAATATATCATATAGATAATTTATAGTTTTCATTATAAACTATCAAATTAGAAATAGATAAAATAACATAAGAAGTCATATACAACAAAATTATCAGTTAAATGTAAGTTTGTGAAGACTTTATTTTAGGAGAATGGAAATGAAACAGTTAAACAGCTAGATAGTGTATATGCATTGAATGGTGAGTACAAAAAAAGGTGAAATAATCAAATAGGATGTGCTCACTAGTGTTCTTTAAGTTCTACGAGTTTCATAGATTCAATCATGTGTCTTAAGATATAAAGTCATTTAAGATTCATCTTGGAATATGAATGGTTACAAGTCAAAATGCATTGAGTCATAAGATTCAAATAGTGAATCTTAAGATTCTGAAAAGTATGTCAAAACATAAAATTGTGGTTTTAATTCACTGTTGCTGCATGTTGATAAGGATTTTCAATATAATATCTGTTTGTTAAAAAATCCATTTCCCTTTGCTCCTCTCTTCATTTCCACACTTGAAAGAAGACTCGGTATCCTCTTATTGATGTATTTTAATTCCTTTAATATCTGTTATTGATCATGAATCATAAGAAAACTCTATAATGGAAACTCTGTTTTTTATTATATTATACCTCATGTATTGATTTATGTCATTGATTTTGAATGGAGTTATTTTCAGAAATCATGAAAATTTGTTTTCAAATGTATCTTTCTTGGATAGTTTGTTTACAGCTTCCTGTACTAAGATTATCATTTAGATGTGATTTTCTTAAAGCACTATCTATGTAGGTGCATCTTTGAAGAAAATTGAAGATGGAAAGGGCATCATTGTGCGATTTGTTATTGGTAGAAGGTTCAAATTCTTTCTTTTAGACTTGTATGGGTTGGGGTGTGTGGGAGAAATTGGAACATCGCTTATATCTTACATATACTTTTGCAGTGAAAATCGTGGAGACAATCTGGATAAAGACATTGATCGTGAGAATAGGCTGACTAATGACTTCATAATTCTTGTATGTTCAATTAAATTCCGGATTTTTATCTCTTCATGTGCTTCTAAACTTTTTATTTTCTTAGAATTGCAAATTGACAGGCTAGGTTTATTATTTGGCATTTGCTTTTCTGCAAAAATCATTGCTAGTTGTCTCATTCTGAATTTGGAAATAGATTCTCCAGGCTCCTGAGTATAATTTTTAGATTACATATAACGTCCTCCACATGCCAAAATTGAATCTACCTGATTGCTAAAAGTTAGAACTGTGAAAATTTCACCACAGAATTCTGATGCAAAGAATTGGTCACCAGTTGTACCGGACCCGGCATAACTGGTGCCAGTCAGGAAAAACCTGTTTAATAACTTGTCTTTTTGGCTTAGTTATTTGACTGTGCATTTTGTTATTTGATTGTGCTGTTTCCAATGGTTAAAATCTCTCTTTTTTTTTCTTCTAAATGAAACTATATTTGAGTTGGCATCAATCTTGCGTTGACATCATTATATGATGCCACAATAATTTTTTTTCAGACTGTAGTTTAGATAAGTAAGCAGATGTGGGATTAAAAAGTAATACATCTGCTGTTGCTTAACTTGGTGCTTGTAACGCATGTTGAGACTTTTTTTGAGTGGGGATAAGGTAGTTAGCTCACCTTTAAAACTTATGCTGACAGGATAATCACGTGGAAACAAATGATGCACTCCCAAAGAAGGCTAAATTGTTCTTTGCTCATGCTGCAGACAAATGGGATGCTGAGTTTTATGCTAAAGTCAATGATGATGTTTATGTAAATATTGGTAAGTTTTCCTTTGATTGAATGAAGTGATTATTGTTAATCATGTAATTTACTTAATACTTCTCTTAGAAAGTAAATTTGGACACAATTCAATGTTACAAAATGAGTTTTGTACTTATTTATATACTATAGTTGGTCATATCTCTAGTTCGACAATAAAGTATATGGGTTCCTTTTATCTCTTAATTGAACTCCTCAATTAAATCCTTCCGTGCATTAGAGAGCTCCGTTGTTACAGATAGGAGTATGATCTTATGACCTCAAGTTTGTGGGAGTCATCATATGGTTGGACATTTCCTGTAAGTGGAAATGCTATTTTATCATTAAAACGGTGCTTTTCATGAACTCAAGGAGTGGTTGGATGGGGTTTTCGAAAAAAGGAAAAAGGCACTAAAAATCTTAAAGCTCCATTTATAGCTTCTTAATATTATCCTTGATTTTTGTGTAATTACAAAATAACCATTATCCTCATCTCCATCTCCCTCCTTTCTGTGACCATTCCATGGCATGTCTGTGTCTCTTCTCTCAACTTTCCTCATGGCTTGATTTCTCTGAATCTTTAATTGGACTTGTGGCTTCTTGGACTATTGTTGTTCAATCTTGGTATGCCCCTCTTTTATTTTTCTAGTCACTTAGGTTTGATCTGATTTATAATTTCTCGTTCCTATTTGTTGCAAAAAAAAAAATGGAAAAATGGAGAAGCTATACCTTTGATTTTGAGAAACCTCTTTTTTGTTTCAGCAAATAATTTAAGTATTGAATTTTTTGTTGACTGTTCAAGAGATGGACTTGCAGTGCCCACTAGCCTCGTAAGGAGACGTTCACTATAAGTAGTGACAGTAGCTAATAATCAGGCATACGCTTGGTCTATAAGCATACTAAGGGTCATGTTTAATCTAAGTAGTGACAGTAGCTAATACTCAGCCATAGACTTGGTCTAAAACCATACTAAGGACTCGTTTGTTTACACTTTTTATTAAAAGAAAAGAAAAAGTTTTTATTAGGAAGCGAGTTTACACCAAACTCATTCTTACCAAATCAGTAAGGTGAGGATTGTTCCTAACATATACATTATAAATTGACCTTGTCTCTTGTTGATGTGAGATCTTCAACATTTTTAATTAAATAAATGTGTTTAAAAACTTATAACAAATATGAGGTTTATTTTTTCCATTTTGAAAGGCTTTATTACTGTTTTGCTTGGAAGTGAAAAATAATAGCTTCTGCGTAAAATTATATCATAGAATCACTGCTTTAGCCTTGAGATTTTCGTCCTTACTTGAAATTGCAGATTGCATTACATATGCAGCTGTATGTTAAGAAAATTTGATATTATAGTGTACTTTTCTGTCATCTTTATAAGTTCATCTTAAAAACAGTTTTGGAAAAATTATCAATCTTTCGGCAGAAGGTTATTACTTGTCCAATGTAGTAGTGATCTATCCTTTTCTATTTTTCTTAACCTGCAAATTCAAATCTATATTCCTTCTTTTATATATGTCAAGAACTTCATGCCTTGTGATACCAAGAACTTCGTACTTGATGAATTTTAAAACATTAAAAGTTCATGTTAAATAATATATAATAGCTTAATTCAAACATTCTCATCGTAGATGGTTGCATGCTTCCGATGAAAACTTCAACCTATTAGAGAAATATCGGAAGAAAAAAGTATTCCTCTTGATAGCAACTGATGTTCTTGTGGAGTAATTTTCAAGTTTCATCTTTATTAGACATCTATTATCCAAGATTGTATTATTAGGCTACAACTCATTACCAAGTTCTACATATATAAAGCACCAGCAAGAATAGAGGAAATATATTAAAGAAAACAAAGAAGAAAAGAATTATATAAATTGTTCTTTTAATGATTGTATGATAACATTTTATTGTGTGCTCGCCCTCCTCCCCCACACCCTATCTAATAAAATTCCAGAGAACTTGTTAACCTTTTTAGATGTACATGTGTCTTACCACTTGGTATTTCCTTGCACAGATGCCTTGGGAGCTACACTTGCTGCTCACTTGGACAAACCACGTGTTTACTTGGGGTGCATGAAATCAGGCGAAGTTTTCTCTGAGCTGTGAGCCCCTTTAAGTTGCTTAAAATGCTTTATTTTATGCGCTCTAGAGAGAATATATGTTGTGATTCTCATGCTGGTATCTTGTAATATGACAGGAACCATAAATGGTATGAACCAGAATGGTGGAAATTTGGTGACAAAAAATCGTAAGTCAAGCAACCTGCTATTTCATGACAGAAAAAGTGCATTAATTTTACTGCATGTCAAACTTGTATAATAAATTAGTCACCAGTTATGCACCCAGCTTTTCATAACTGAAAGTGTATCTTTGGTGAAACAGTTTTTTTTTTTCACGATATTCTGCAACTGAGTTTGTTGATCCAGTATGTAAAACTGCAATACATTTTTTAAAACAATATTTTTGGGATAAGCCCATTATGGGACATCGTTGATTATATAACTGTTGGAACTAATTAGCAACAAATTTTTTTAGATTATGTTGTTTTATTTTAAATAAAACTCATTGACTGATAGGATAAATTTGTTGTTAACTTTTTTCTAGACAATATATTTGAGGCAGTTTATTAATTGATAGTTTTTCTGTTTTACTCATGTTCCATAAATAAGTTGACTTAATGAATAAAATTTTGTTTCCTGCACATACAATTCCTAATAAAAAATAATCCATGTGAGTTGAATATTTCATGTTTTTATTTAGTGTTATGGTGCAAAACACCGAATGCCTTGAGGTGCACTAACCATCATAAATATTTTTCTTCGTGTCATCTATCTCCTCTTTAAATGATGATCAAATCTCCTGCTCAACAGATACTTTCGCCATGCATCAGGAGAGATGTATGTTATATCACGAGCTTTGGCCAAATTTATATCAATAAACAGGTCAGATATACTCCTATCTACACATACAGTGTTGTTTCCGTTTATGCATTGATCTTGAATCTGTTGACTTGACAGATCTATTCTTCGTACATATGCCCACGATGATGTGAGCGCTGGATCCTGGTTTATTGGACTTGATGTGAAGCATGTTGATGACGCAAAATTTTGTTGTTCATCTTGGTCGACAGGTCTCCCTCTCTATCCACGTGTATTTCATGTGCATGTGTGCTAGTTTAAAGTATACAAGAAATTTATATAGAAAATCTACTTACCGTAATAATGGTTGACGTCGTCAAATTTTGAAGTATACATGATAATGTTTTTCAGGAGCAATCTGTGCCGGTGTTTGAATTCATTCCAGTGCATTCTTGTGAGAAGACCACAAACGTAATACATGGGAGTCATGTTACAAGGTTTGCTTCCTAATATATTTTTGTTTAATTTCTATTGGAAGAGGAGGATTCGTAGAGATGTCTTTGGAAAAGTTGTTTGATGATCGAACAACAGTTTCATCTTACTTACGAGCACAGTTGGCAAGTTGAACGGTAGAAGGTTTACTTGCAGTTATAACTGAGGCATGCAACATCGTACAGCAAATAAAACTTCAGCTTCCAGCCGCCTTTTTTTTTTTTTTAATACAAGAGCTTGCTCCCTATAAATTGGTTTCTCAGTCTTTTCGTAGGCGTTGGGAAAGAGGACTCTTATTCGTTAAATAACTTCCAAAAATGTACTTACTGGAAAGGATTTATAGGAATGACATGGTGGCTCATAATCTCATTTGCAGTTAAGGGAACTTTGTTTTTGTACATGAAATAGGCAATGTGAATTTTGATTCATGATTATGTTTTATTCATATAAGTTAACTATTTATCATTAGAATCTGAAGATTCACAATAGAATAATGTAATTCATCGTTTGACATCCAAAGCAAAACATAACATGGGGAGGAAATCAGATCTATTTGTTATGATGTTATCTCTAAAAATTACCAATCCTTTCAAACCAAAACCAATTCCACAAAGTCACCAACATATGTGTATGTAAAACTAAGGACACCACCACCAACAGATTGCCCATGTCTCAACCTATATCTGACAATTATTTATCATTGTACAAAGAAATTAACATATTCCTCAGTCATTAACAGTCTCACGATGAACCGTTAAGGAAATGCGCTAGTGCCCTGTCGGTACGGTTGTCATTCATAACCAGAGCTTCAGCAACGCTATTTGATGAAAACCCCATTTCACGTAGAAGTGTGTAGCCTTTCACAAATTCTTGAACCTTCAAATGAGAAATACATTAAGTCAGAAAAACGAATTAATCTTACGGATCTTATGAGTGCTACTGTGACAGCTGGCAACACAAATAAAAGGATTTTAGCAATAGTCTAAATAAGAAAAGCATCAAGCCATCAGATGGTATTCAACAAACAGAAAATACAAATAAGGATTACTTCCAAAATCATAAATATGCATCCAATGTGGTCAGTGCCAAAAATAAAAAAACCCACGTGATGTAATTTACGGATGCACCCCTTCAAGACAGGTTTAGTCCTGGCCATCATCCGAAGAATGACAAAGCAAAACACTTAGAAATAAGATCCAAGCGGGGTAAGCTCTTCAAATTCTCTAATGCTAAGAAAGGCCAATAATTATATTCGATTTGGACGCTGGCTCCAAAATAAGCTGGAAAAGCTTTTAACAGAATGCAAACAAGAAGACAACTAGTCAACTTTAAATCAATGTTTTAGAAACTAGATCTACAACTAAACCAGAGAAGCCATTGGTTCACAATTTATGTTGAACCTCGATCAAACTGGTAGAAATAAAGTTTATATTTTTAGATTTATTTAATATTTTAAGTGATGAAATAGTATATAATCATAAAATTCATGATATAGAAAATTGCATATTAATATAAAAAACTAAATCGTATGTTCTATAACATAAAAAATTAATAACAATTGGCAATAATGCATAACTATGTGCAAACATATGTTTTTATTCACCTCAATATTTCAGATTAAATTCAAAAGATAAAAAAGGTTTAAAATTTTAAAATTTTGAAATACCGGTTCAAATTGATTTACAACACCAGTTCCGCACAGTTCTTTACCAGTTTGGAATTAGCTGGTTTTTTTTGGTTTAACTGACCCGTCACTAGACCAGTTCCTATGCTAAACTGATCAAACTAGTTAGTTCGGTCTAGTTCTGAAAACTGAGTTGAATAGAAACTTAGGGTAAAAATTCTTCCATTTCGGCTTAAAGCATAACATGTAAGGATACCAAAGCAACCCTCCTTAATGACCATTGAGGTTCGTAAATAAAAGGAACTAATAGACTCACAGAATACCAATGCTACTCTCCTTACCAAGACTGAGAGACGTGGTAAGAAGAAGACAATCAATCAAGCGACACATCCAAAGATGTACACATTGTTTAGCTAACTATCTCTATTAAACTGATCACTTTATCATTCTTGCGAAAGCAATCAACTCCATGATTGGAAGTAAGTTCACAGAAATAATCTGGAGATAAAGTTCAGTATCAAGGGAAGAACCATTTGGGTTACAAACAATTATGTAATCAACATGGTCATTTCAGAATCATAATCATACTTTTCACTAATGTTATTAACTGAAACATGACAATGATGAGTGTCAGTGATCATAACTTACTTTGGTTGGATTATCACCATAATTTTCAACAGCAATTGGAACAGCTTCTTGGCTGAGCCCCATGGCAATAAATTTGCTCACAATGGAATCCACAGCAGTATCCTAAACAAAAAAAGTTTCATTTTATACTTGAGAATTGGACCTTGGAAACAGTAAATGATTTATACACACACAGAAAAACAGTGTTCCAAATTAATTACAAATTAAGAAATAGTAATCTATCACCTCTGCATAATAAATACAGGAAAGAAATTTATTAAACCCGTCACAACAGCATAACCTGTAACTCCTTGCTCTAAATCAAGAACAAACCTTTGCTGTTGAGGGATCAGAAACTTTGGTCGGGATATTTTCTGATCCAAATTTGCTCCAATCTGGGTTATCCTTAGCTGCTTCGGCTAAAACTTTTCTCTCTAACTCAAAATCAAATTGGAAGTTGCTCATTGGACTATCTCCAGCATAAGACGATAAATGAGGCTGCAAAATTGCCAAAACAATCAAAAGATCTTATTCAACCATCGAAACGGACCAAGTCAATTATGCAAAGCTTTAGAATTTTCAGACTTGGCATGGGAAGAACAGCCTCAAAATTCGTCCTGCTTCACCAACATCCAAAATGTACTTCACAAAGTAATCGTATCCGTTCAAATTACAAATCATTCTCACAAGCATTAAAACGTAGAGTAATTTATAAATTCTCTCAATCCACAAAAATAATAGCAAAGCAAATCTTACCGGCGGTCTGATCCTATATTCTGGCCTTATAGCAACCCTAACGCCAAATCCTAATCCTGCTGCACATTCAATTCAATACGAAAAGTCAACTTTACCGGCGATGTGATCTCTTTCATTCCTGCAAATTTCAAGAAAGAACAGAAAACAAACGAAAACTTAAACCCTCAATCAGAGAGAGAGGGTTACATGAAGGAGTGTGATTCTGCTCATTCGGCGTCCGACGGTGCATCGGTGACGGTGGCGGTGGCGGACGGTACATCGGAGCTTGTAGGCCCAACCTGCTTCTGAAATCGTAGTCCATCGAACAAGCGTGTGCCGTGCCACTTCGAACTGGAGCCCGATTCTAACTTTGCCTTGTAAGTTTTGTTTTCTTTGTCAGATCAAACAAAATGTTTAATCAGATAATTATTTGAAATTTTGACTATATATCAGCTGAAGAAATTGACTAATCAAAGCTGAACCGAGTTCTAAAATGTAAAATTGTTGATACCTAAATTTGTTCAGTTAGTCAATAAACAATACATGTCCATGCACGCTAATTAATACCAGGGTAAAGTTGAAGGATTTTGTTTTTACTTTCTGTTTAATTATATTTTTATATTATCTTTTGTTTACTTAGTTTAAGTTTTATGATATCAAGTCACTCAATTAAAAAAAAAATCAAACAAAAGGTTGAACTAACATTTTCAATTCTTTGAAATGCAACCATATGATTATTTGTTCAAATAAAGAGGGGGAAATAAGTTTATTATGATGCATGAGCCGGAAAAATCAATAAAATAGACTAAGAGAGACTAAAACTGTGACGAATTAATTTTAATATTTTGATCTGATCAGTTTAGGGCTCGATCTAAATTAACTTAGTTTAACTAATATAGGTTGATGAATGGGTTGGTTTTATAAAATAATAATTATATTTAAAAAATAGTGAAAATATTACATAAATATTTTATTAAAACAATATCAACATTATAATTATTAAATTATTATGTCTAAATTTAAGATTATTTTATTAATATAACTTTAGATTCTAAAATATATATTTTACTTAGTTTTTTAACTTTTAAATGGGTCAAAATAACATGTTGACTTAACAAGATAAATACAAATTTACATGATTACCTTTTGGGTCAAACTGAACTAATTTGATAATTTTAAGTTAATGTTGTTAGTTTTATAAATTGTACTATACATAATTATAAGTTGTATTGTGCATAATTTAAATTCATCAATTTAGTTGCTAAATATTTCAAAGTTAATATCGGATGAAAAAGTAGTTACATTGAAATTGAAATTTTTGAAGGATTTGATTGAATTTGGACCAAGATAAAATAAATAAACAATTACAATAAAAGAAGTAAGTCAGTTTAGTGAGAAGTGTGATATAGGTTTCTGCTTTCCTCTTCAAAAATAGCTGCACTGCATTGAATCAAATTTGAACTTGGTTTTATTATCCACAGATGCTTACTTTTATATAATTAATGATTTTATTCTTTTAAAATGAGTGAATACATAATGGAAAAGACAAGGTTTAATCAAGCCAGCGAAAACTAGTTGAAAGAGAAAAATTATATATATATATATATATATATATATATTTATATATATATATATATATATATATATATATATATA
>Ga0214544_1004014_pt1 | contig 29870 bp, 14 predicted proteins | sample CNSS3metaG_FD_160074 | JGI IMG/M metagenome (GOLD analysis project Ga0214544, IMG submission 160074) | Root nodule microbial communities from cowpea collected in UCLA plant growth center, Los Angeles, California, USA - CNSS3 | ecosystem: Host-associated > Plants > Roots > Nodule | place: USA...
ACAAGATTTAGTAGAGTTATATGAGTACTCCTCTCTTGACAAAGTTTTACATTTGGCCATCAAAGTTGAAACTCAATTGCAAAAGAAAAAAAAGGCCAAGAGGAGTGGTTCATACAATGACTACTATAGTTGGGGAGGGAAAGAAAATTCTGGTATAGTTGAGTGAGGATCTTAGCGTGAGTGTGGAACCAGTGGTCCAGACCATTATGGTGTTAGTGGTCCTAGACGATGACTAGGGTCAAGTAAGATTATAAGAATCGTCGGAATTGCCAATTTGTAGGAAGTGTGTAAATCTAAGGTAGGGAGGTTGTTAAAGGATGCATAAAGTGATGGAAATCGGGACAGCTAAGTGGAGTAAATAATAGAGCTTATAGAGGTAGGAGTTTACAGGGACACATTGATTATTGGAATAGTTGAACTTATGCATGACTAATTCGATAAACTAGTTTAAAGGTATATACATGAAGTGAAGGGGGTTCAACTATCTGAAAACATGATTACGTGAGACCATTGTGGGGAACTTGAATAAAAGTCACGAAAACCAGTAAGAGTATATTACTGGTGTGGCGCCTGGCGGTGGGATCGCACTCGCCAGGCGATAGCAAGGAAACAGTGGGGTTCTGGAATTGGTGGCGCTTGGCGGAAGGGAGTATCCCGCCAGGCGATGGCGACGAAATCAGTGGTCTCTTGGACCACGTCCGCCTGGCGGTATGGGTTGTTCCGTCGGGCTGTAGTTAATGAATTTGAATTCTGAGGCGCTTGGCACCTGACGGTACATGTCCCCCGCCAGGCGGTCTGGGAGTGGATAGCGCCTAGCGATACGTGACCCCCACTAGGCGATTTGGTTGCTGTAAGTCCTAAGTGATTGGACTTCGTAGGGTGATCTACAAGGCTTTTGGTGATGTCTCAAAGGTAAGATTGCTGGGTTCCTTGAGTTGAGCTCGGAACATATCCCTTGAGTTGAGCTCGGGATAGGGGTTAAGCACGTACATTCCTCGAGTTGAGCTCAGAATGACATCTCTCAAGTTGAACTCGGGATGGCGGATGAACACGAGGAACCCTTGAGTTGAGCTCGGGTTGGCGAGTGTTGCCGGTGTGAGTGTGCTGGTTGTGGCCAGTACGAATGGGTCCAGATAGATTGCCATCCTTAGTTGTTGGCTGACGAGTTTGGTAGTCTAGGGACATTACGGACTATGTTCGTAATTGGGAACTCCACCTGGCGTTACGGTGTATGATTCGTGGCATTGGTTCCCGCACGTGCTCTGTCGGTTGTGGCCGATAGGTTTGGCAGCAAATTATCTTGGGGTAATCACTAGAAGAGGTAGAACATGAATGGTCTGGTTGTGGCCAAACGTTAGAGAGTTGAGAAAGAGATGATATAGTGGTTAATTGTAGAAATTATAGATATATGATTGGCTATTTAATTATTGTTATGAGATATGTTGATTTTATAAGCTCACCCTATCTGCTTGTGTTTGGCGATGATCGTGTACGCGGTACACGTGAGCAGAGGATGTTGATGCAGGTGGAACCGGTGACGCTTAGCTACAGAAAGGGGATATCCGGGGTGTTTTATATTATTTGTAATTTCTACTTTTGGAAGTAAAATGTAATCTCATTTGAGACGTTTATTTTGGATTATTACAATTTGGTATTCTTGAACTTTGTTTCTATTATATATATTTATGAAAGTTTAAATTTCCCGCATTTTTGGGAAATGAAGTTTATTCATAAATGCGACAACTTTATGATTTTAATTGTTTTATTTATTTAAATTAGTAATATCCTGACGGGATGTTACACTCTACAGTACTAATGGGTTGTTAATTGCGCTTGGGCTGTCTAGAAATGGCTTCGTGGTCGAGTCAAACTCAGGCGTGCCTTGGTTGTATAAGAGATAACATGAACAACCACCAAGAGAGACTATGGTAGACCTTTCTCATTTCCATGGGAAAGAAGATGTTATGGCATACCTAGATTGGGTGATGAAAGTAGAATAACTTTTGAGTGCCATCAAATCATAGAGGATAAGAAAGTTGTCGTAGCCATCCTAAGCTTCTAAGGGAAGGCTATGTATTAATGAACTTACCTAGTGAGATAAAGAAGACTTTTCAATTCCCCTCAAATCCAATATTGGAATGACTTGAAAAGTGCCCTAAGAAGAAGACACATACCTTCCTACTACCACATGGAACTTATGGATAAACTCCAAAGGCTCCAACAAAAATACATGAGTGTGGAAAAGTATAGGCAAAAGATGAAATTCTATATGATGAGGGTCGAGAATTAGGTAGAAGAAGAACCCCCTAAGATCCTATAGAAAGAAAAAGAGACACTATGGGAGGGAACATCATCACACACTCACTAAAGACATTATGTGTTTCAAATGTCTTGGTAGAGGTCTCATTTCATCACAATGCCCCACTAAAAGGATCATGATCTTAAGGGGTATTGATGTGTATAGTAGCCAAGATGAAGAAAGTGATATTAAGGGTGAGGAGAAAAACACACATAAGGGTGAGGATGCCTTTCCTTGTATTGGGGATCATCTTATGATAAAAAGAACTTTCCACAAACAACCTAGTTCCCAAGCACTAACCCAAAAAGAGAACATCTTTCACACAAGATGTAAAGTTTTAGAAAATACATGTTCTCTTATTGTGAATAGTGGTTTGTGTTGCAATTGTTGTAGCACTAGGTTGGTTGAAAAGTTAGCACTAGGTTGGTTGAAACACCAATGAATTAATAATGATAAGGACATAGTTGTTAATCAACTTAAGTTTTCCATAAGGAATTATGAGGATAATGTGTTATGTGACATAGTACCTATGGTAGCTTGTCACATCTTAATGGGAAAGCCTTGGCTTTTTTTTTTAAATAAAATCATACACCATGGTCATACTAATGAGATAACCTTCACCCACAAGGATAAAAAGTTTGTGTTTCACCCTCTAACACCATCTCAAGTGGTAGAGGATCAAGTGAAAATGAGAAATAATATAGAAAAAGGAAGTAAAAAGAAAAATGATGACACTTATAAAAGTGAAATCAAATGTTCAAAATGTTCAAAGTGTTAAGGTGACACACACAAGTCCAATGATTTCCCTGACAAAAGAATACTTATGTTTAGGGCTAAAGGTTTGTGTGAAGATTCCAAAGAAGTCTTCTTTCCACCTTCTTCTAGAATGGAAAAACAAGACCAAATAAGATATTATGTTGGAAAGGGAAGTCACTCTAAAAGCACGTGGATTCAACACAACAAGGCAAACAAGATCTTAAAAAGAAATGCTCCCCAACTTCAATGCCTTGATCATTCATTTGATCACAAGTGTATGATCCTTGGGAGCTACATGCTTTGGATAATTATTCTAATAACACTTACCTTGTCTCTTGTTTTTTGTATAAGGGTATTTGACCCCAGGGAAAGAAAACCAAACATCTCCAAGAGGAAACAAAGAATTGAAGATTTGAGGGCAAATCCTTTTGAAGAGGGAGAGGATGATGACATACCTCCTAGCATGGACTAAGCACTTTCATGAAGAGTTAGAGTTATGTATGCAAGGTGAAGCCAAGCTTTTCTCCCTTGGGCCATCATGGAGCACTTATAGTAGATTGGGAATATCTAGACCTTCTATTAAGGATAAAGTAATGTCAAATTTCCTTTTAGGCCTCGTATTAAGGGCCAAGTAGTATAGAGCTTTGGTCAAATTGGGTCAACATCCAATTTGAGCCTAACTTAAGTAATCTTGGTTAGTTTAAGTTTTTAACATAACTTGGTGGACAAGGCATGATGAAGGGCGCCCCACATTAGGATAAGTGACCATGTGTCATGATTCCAGTGGGGAACTTTTGCAAGAGTAGTGGTTTTTCCTGAAAGTTAGTAGAGAGTTTTTTCCTGAAAGTTAGTGGCCAAAAGTCCTCCTCTCCTTCACTAAGATAAGTTTTTTTTTATAGTTTGGAGCCATGGAAGCATTTTTAATGTTTGTGTCTACTTTGGAGACACCTTCTTTTATAAATATAGGTGTTTCCCTCCTTGTAAAACCAGTTTGAGATTTGCAATGAAATGTTGCCAAAATATTTAACCTTTTTTAACTAGTCTCTAAGTCAAGGCTAGAGCATCCCAAGTGTTCCCTCTAGCCACCCTTCGTTAGAGTTAACCCAAACTCTCAAAGAGAAACATCAACCATCTCCATCCCACCACAAAATGAGAGCTTTTCCCCTTCATCGCCTTACTTTCGCGCACCACTCAACACCATACCCATCATCTTCATGCTTTGGCCCAACCTAGCTTAAAGAGGAGACTATAAAAACTTGTAGAGAATCAAGGGTGGTGTAGTTAAGTGAGAGAAGCCAAGTTCAAGCCAAACATCTTAATCAACATCACTTATCTTTATTTTTATGCAAACTTATTTTCAAACATTTATCATTGTTTTGTAACAAACTTGAATAGATTATAGATTACTATTTTATCAAACCAAATCCCTGAAGAAACTATTTTCTTGAACGAATAAATTTACACCCTTAGTGGGAAACTAACAACCAATTATGGCATTTCTTTCATGATCTTATGGTAGGTACATGACTTCTAGTGTTTGATTCAATGCATAAATTCGAATTTGAATCTAGAATTAGTATATTTGTAATCCTTTATAATATGATCTTTGTTTTTATGAATGCATGATTGATATAAATGTTAGTAGCTTTCTCATAATACAATTATAAGCATTGTGGATGTTAAAAATTGCCATTAGCTTACCCTTTATTTTTCTATGTTGGTTGTCATGTTCTCTTTTGCTATGATCACTTTTATTAGCAGATCATTAAGCTGATTAATTATGATAATTATCTATATAGTCCAAACCTAGCTAGCTAAGGGCCCATAAACCTAATATAAATAAGTTATATCCGAACTTAGAGATATCTAGGCCTAAAGGTTGAGTGAAGAGATGAGTGTTTTAAGGAGTCTTTGTAGTCTGTTTTCCATCCTGCAAAAACAAACACAAATATGATGATTGATCTCAATGATATTATCTTAATAGATTTGACTTTCGTCTCAAAACCTCCCTTGACTATGAACTGAGAGATTTATTTCAACATTCAATAGTCCTACATTGTTTAAAAGTCGAGACAAAAAATAACATCTTTCAACATAAAAACTTATTTCTCATGACCAAAGACTTGAAGTTTAAACACACCTTCAAAATGTTTACCCTAAACACAAACAATCCCCAAAATCATTTCAAATCCCAAAAGCCTAAAATACATTAACATGCTTGGAAGGACGAAATCAAAATTAAAATGGAAGAGATAGGAGGAAATAAAAACCCTATACAACAGTTGCACACTTTTTTAGCTAGGTTGAATTTCTGAATGTTTCAAAGGTGTATTTGTACTCTTTTCATTTATCTAAATTCACTTTATTTTGTTATCTATTCCGCTTCTCTTACTTTCCACCCACCAACTTAAAAGCAAAAAGCCATATCTTATTTATTAGTTATACTACTCAAATAAATATATATCATGAAATAAATAAGGTACTCAGCATGATCTAAATTTAATTAACACTTATTTAAATTAATCCATTCACTCATTTTTCACATAAAAACAATACTTTTGTCATATGTACATGTTGATTTTCCTTTATAGAGAACTGACACAATTTCTTCCATTTATTTTTGTGTATCAAAAGTATTCATAGAGAAATTTACAACAATACTCACTCTTATTTATAAACCGTTTAGCTTTCAACACAATTTGAAAAAGAAATTATTTTTTTCTCATTCTCTCATAAGTAAATTTGATAATCAAAATTTAAAAGTTAAGTTTAGTTTCATCTAACTAAATATTATACATGTTTTTTTTTAACTTATGAAGACGTCGAATATGTTTATTCGAAAATTAATAAAATTAAATTAAAAAAAATACATGTTTTTGTTTTCTAAATGGAAACTATGTATTTAGGTTAAATTTACAAATATTCCCAACCTCTACAGTAGTTGGATTGGAGTACAACTAACAGCAACATCACCAAATATATAAAACTTGGTACCTTTCTTTCTTTCTTCTCTCTATCGATTCTCCAAACAAACCCTACCCGTTTTCAGTGTTTCAATTTCTCGCAATCGTGATGGGTTCCGAAGGATCCAGCGTCGTCGGTGAGCACTCATTCCTTTTACCAATCGTTATTTGCCTTTCCAGTTCTTCAATTTTTCAATCCTTAAATGCTTTGGGACTCTTCATGTTTTTTGTGATCTTGTGCTTCCCTAATTGAGGAACGAGACTTTGTGCTTGCTCTGGCCATAGCCCACTGTTTCTAGTTGCGTTCCATTTTTAGTTTTGAATTGGGTGCCTGTGTTGGGTTATGATGAGTTGGTTACAACCGTAACTTATAAATGACTTTTGATTTTGGAGGTATATGATTACAATTGACTTTTTATTTATTGTTATGGTGATTGGAGAGGGGGTGATTCCTTTCTTTCATTTTTCTCCGGAAAATAGTCACCCCATGCTATAACCAATTCTGAAATAAATGGAAAGGGAGTTACGCAGATTTTTACTTCAAGATTTCTGTAATTGGTGGAATCGTTAGCCAATGTTGTGTCTGCTATCTAGTATAAAGCTTGCTGCACGAGGCAATTGAGTTGCTGTGGGCAGTCCATGCGGGGTTTTAAATGGTGCTTGCGCGATTGCAGTTGTGATTTTTTTTTTGGCAAATTTTGAATTTGTTATCCTTGATATTGGGCTGAGGTGGCTGCAATAGGGTTTCGGAGACCACAAAAGCCTTGATGTTGTAGCTCAATTGTGGTTCTCGGTTTTTACTTTTGCCACTTATCGCAGCTGAAGTTCTTGTGCTGCCATCTGTTTAAGTATTTTTCTCTTTGTGAAGGTATGAATATAGTAATATAATGGTGGAATTATGTTTCATCAACTTACTGGACAAATTTAAATTATGCTGTGGGGGTACATTGATTATGCCATCCTCCTAGTCATACACAGTATTGTGGAGTTAGTTTATGTTTGAAGTCATTTTAAGTTTATCACAACATGCGTGTATGCATTGCTTGTGAGTGACAAGTTTAATTGTTGTTGAAAACCTAAAAAGTGTTTTGTTATTTCCTATATTGGTTCGTACACTTTCAAAGCCAGTTTATGACACAAGCTTTAGTTCTGTATAGTTTGATACACAATACGCAGTGACCATCCAATAATATTTTTCGTTACTGGGTGGAGGCTATGTGGTGGTGAGCTGCCTAAGATCTGGTTATTTTGTTAGGTAGTGTTGAGGGGAAATTGATAAATCTGACACTGTTAATGATTCCTCTCTAATAATAAATATATCATATATCTGCCTAAGTTCTGTTTTGCCAGTTATTGTAAATATATTTTAATACTGATATATGAATGGTGGTGGCCTTGGTCATATTCGGTAATAGTGATAAATGAACTCTTAGGATGATACTGATGACTTACGGTTTGCTACTTGATCATTGCAACATGGTTCATATTCCCACTCTTTTTTCTTTAAATGTATCGCTAATTTAAATTGTGGGCATTCTATTGGTTTTTTCCCTGTGGCTGTTTGAAATGGGTTTATATTACTGACATGCAAAGAGAATGGGCAGCTTTGCTACATTACAGATTCTTCTCAAATATCTTTGTTGTATCTTGTTTTCTGTTTATGAGAATGCCTTATCCTCACTCAAATTGTATTTTTCCTTTAAAATTTCTTATAAAATCCCTTTGTAAATTTATCAATTATTAACGCCTCCCTTCATCAGTCATCACAACGATGAGGAGTTCTAGTTACACACACCTTCTAACACTCTCTCATTGGTTATCATTTGTTGAAAACTACTATATCACGAGAGAGATTCTTGAAATAGACATGGAACCCTCAAAATTTTGTGATGTGGAATAAATTTTCACAAATAGAACAGAATGTGTTTAGAACTGTGTTAAAAAGTGTATTTCTTGCATTTCTCTTGTAACTATTCCATTTAAACAGTTTTGAAGGACTTAGTAGAACTTAGATTTGAAATTTACTCTTAAATTATTTGCCCCCTGCAGTTCCTAGGAATTTCAGATTATTGGAAGAGCTTGAGAGAGGTGAAAAGGGAATCGGAGATGGAACTGTTAGCTACGGAATGGATGATGCTGATGACATATACATGCAGTCGTGGACTGGGACTATTATTGGACCCCCTGGTGTAAGCTGTCTCTGCTTTTCTGGAATAATACTGTCTTTTTCTTTTGTTAGTTATTTTTGACACTTGGAACCCCAACTAACGTTCTTATCTGCTTCTATGACTAAGTAAATACTTTGAACTTCAGTAGGAAACTGGGAGTTGTTGAACATTTTTCAGTAAAATGTTATAGATCAATAATCTGTAAACTGATATTTATGTTCTTCAGACATGCATAAATGTCATATATGGATTGAAATTTTGGATGACAAGTTACAAATAAAGGTTCCACTAGTATAACTAATAGCTCATTTTATTAGCTTCATTATATAGATGTTTTAGTAAAGCCAGCTCCTTTTTTGTTGATTGATGTCGTGCTACTCAATAGGTGTATTGAATGAATGTGTTTTCTATTTTGTACATATTTTTTGGTTGGCTTCTATTTTTAGTGTCCAGAGGGTACATACATATGTTTTAGAAAAAAATGGACTCGTCAATGAACCAAAAAGAAGAATTTCAAGGTTTTATGGTTGGACTTAGTTTTATACATATGACACAGAAGCCTTTTCTAATTGGATAAGGTTTTCTACATTGATAATGTAACATCACACCATTGGATTGTCATAACCTAATGTACAGAAAGGTCATTTAGATCTATTTTCTTTTTAAGAGTTTCAATTGTTTTTTTTCTGTAAAATCCTTTAACCTATAATTTCTGGGTCATCTTCCATTTCGTCAACTCTTCTTTATGAGTGAGATGTTGTGATATCTCAAGGTACATAATAATTAGGGTTTAAAAAGGGGTGTTAAACGATAACTGAAAAGTAATAACCTCTAGAGTCAGTTACTGAGAGCCTTTGTGACTCTGTTACAAGGTTTGGTACAATTCTTGTAGGTTTGGAAGAATGTTGCATACAATTATTGTGGGAAACTTCTTAGTCTCAAAAACTCAGTCACATCTATAGCTCGGGGGACCTAAATTGGGGCAATGACGGGATATACTTGATTTAGTAACAGTTTTCAATCTACCATTTCTATGTACTGCTATTCTCTTCTCTCTTTTGTTCCTGGTTTCATCTCATTTTATGTGTCCGTTAATCCATCCACAAAACATACTCATCTATATAACACTGTTCTTGTATGCTCTTTACAGCTCACCATTCAGTGGGTACCATAAAGCATAGTAGGTATTATGGCCGTATGGTTATTTTTTCTTTAAGCTTGAGAAGCACCTTACCATCACAAATAACACCTACCTTACATCCTCCCTGCTTGAATTACTATAATTGTTATATATACATACTTACATGTATTAAAATACTATGTTAAAATATTCCTAATTACAGAAGTTTGGGAATACCCTTAATCCATTAGCATTATATAATCTGGAAGCATATCAATTGCGATGTATATTTTTTAATAGAAGTTTGATATTAATTCTACCCTCTCCCTGCCAAGAGAGCATGGTAATTGATTCTAACCCTTTGTCGTCCTTCTATAAACCATCCATTTTTTGGGGTCCTGCTTTGTCAGTGATGATCAAGATGGAAAACACAGTCGGGTAAGTGTCTTGGTACACTGTAAGAGCTGTCATGTTTAAACTGATATTGTTCCTTCTTCTTCCTAAGTTTATTTGCTCATGTCTGTTTCGGCCTTTTGGATTTTATTATGAGAAGTCAACTGGTTTTTGAGTTTTGCTCTGGTTGCATACCTTTCTGGGTGATGTAGAATTAATTGTATCAATCACAAAAGTAAAAGTAACAAACACGTATTGGCCTATTAATAATATGAATGATCCAAGGTTTTCCAGTGTCTTTGCAAATATGAAATAGGAAAAACCTTGAAACAGCCATGTGTAGTACATAGGGTAAAAGAAAAAGTAATTATCATTAGTTAAATGTAGGAAATCACAGAGGGGGAGAAACCCTTTTAAACATGCAAGTGTATTTTCCAACCAGACGCACCATCCAACTGCCAAAATTGAACTGTCGTGGTTGTTTTAAGAATTTGTTTTCTGTTTAATTCTATTTTAACTTTTAATTAAAATGTCACCTTATTTTAATTTTATTTTAAGTTTTCAAAGATTTCTGTACGAGACATTGAAAACAACTTATTATTGTTCACTGTTCCTATATAAATTGTTGAAAACAGGAAACAAAATGAAAATAGGTGACATTTTTATAATTAAAAATGAAAATAGAAAACATTTCTGAAACCGATCAGCCCCTTAGCCTCCTTTTTTGTGGCAACCTTTATATCATACTATCCCCTAGAAAGTCATCTAGTGGGACAAATCCGTTCTTAAATTCTATTAAAGCTTCCAAAGTAGCAGCTTTGGTGGAGAATTAGGTAAGTTTTTCAAATTTGCATAAAGTCATATTTCACATATTTGTACGAATCCTGTTAAGTACTTGCATCTCATCAAAATGTTACCTAAGACTACGCCTTTGATTTCGAAATGGGTTTTTGTTAAGTATGAATCATATTAAGAGTGAAGCTATCTGGAGAAAAAGTGAGGTAAGTTCCTCAAATTTGCATCAAGTTGTTTGTGCTAATCCTGTGGAGTACTTCCATCTGAGTGAGGGTGTTTTGAATTTCCAAATGATTTTGTTAAGGACGAAGCAGTCTTAGGTCAGGAGTATAGCAACTGAAGGAAAAATTTGAAGGAGCTTAAACACTAGACTAGAAAATCAATGGTCCAAACTCTCCTATGCAAATTGGTTCAGAGTAGTCTAAAGTGAAATAAAACGCCGTTTTGATTTTACTGTTTGTCTGTCACTCAAATCTGTATGGAAATGAAGATCTCACTTTCAAGAATGATCTTGAATTCTTGACTAGGAATTAGAATACAAGATAAGGGGCAGATTATGCAAAGTAAACAGATGGAGAAAGAAAAGTAAAGTCTCTGAAAAGGAATGTCTGTACCTAAATGTCCACCCAGAATTCATAGGTTTAACATCAACCAAACTGAAAACAATCAGTCGTATAAAGAAAGCATTCCCTCGGTAATTAGACTTGCGAGAGCTAGTGTGGTAGCTGTTCTGCTTGGTTTGTACTCATTTCTGGTCAAGGCCTACCAGTTCTGATTTACTTGATGCCACAGAATTTATATGGAAGCATGAGCACCGAGGAAACCATTTAGCTTCTAGAGAATTGTTTTGAGATACCAAATTCCAAGATCTTATGAGATTTTAGATTTCAGTAGTATTGATTATGAAAGAATTGAGATTGTAGAAAACGTGTTTGGAAATAGTTTTTTAAAGCTGAGGTTTGGTTTGGATGATAAAGTAGACAATCATTTTTGTAATGCCATATATTTTGAGTCAAATGACAAGATTTTCACTTCTCTCAAGATCAATTCTATTCGCATGGAATTGATTTTTTTCTTTAAAGAGCAGTACTGTTTGGGTCTTCAAATTTCAATGCTATCCAAATGAACTAAATCTGCATCATTTTTCTTAGGCCCACACCAATGCTACCAACTAACACAAAGGTCTCTTATATGTTTGTCCACATGTGACCAAAGAAATCTCTTATGATTTTCTATATACACAGAATTCATTTTTGAAACTTTATTACCCTATCATGATTATTCTTCCCACAATCAGGTTTTTAGTAATATCCAAATAGACTTGATCTGGGTCATTTTTCCTTCTCCTAACACAGCACAATTCTACTACCATGTTGATATGTTTGATACATTTATTGTTAGACATGTTTGAGACAAGTGTCCAGTAAGTATTCGGCAAGTGTTAGATACTCCTTGACCTTGTTACAATTAAATTTTCTTTTTGAGCTCTGACTCTTCAACACATCTTTAGACATTTTGTCTACACAATTTGAGCATGATAAATGAAAGTGAGTTGACACCTATTATTAGCTAAACAATTTCTAAACAGTATTTATCATAAAAAGGTAAAACGAAATAAAAAGAAAACAAATTATATTATAAATAATCCATGACGTGTAGCATTTTTTTTTTTAGTTTTGTATCCATAAGATTTAACTATTTATTTTAACTCTTTAAAATATATGTTTCTTAATAAGAATTCTATTGTGAGGACTGTTATTGTAGGAAAAATATAGCAAATTTGATTTTAAAGTGTGAATCTTAATTCTCAAATATATATGCATGTGTGTGTGTATTATGTATGTATGTATGTTAGCGATGGTGGCGTGTCCTATATTTTAGGCTCTAACCCTGCTTTAGAGTCCATGCCAGCATTGTTTCGGAGTTGGTGCTTTGTTGCCAAGATGAGTGTCATGGAAAAGATGCTGTGGAGATGTGACAATATCAATGAAGAATAGCCCAATAATTGGAGGGTGAAGACTAGAAAATGAGTTAAAACCGTTATAAGGATTGGCCTCTAGGGAGGATTGGCCTCTAGGGAGGGTTGGTTTTGACAGAACACAATGGTATCATTTGATTCAAGTTGTCAACCTACCTGTAATAAAAGGCTTTGGTTGCGTTTGTTTCGCTTTAAGTAACAAGCAAATGTGTAATGAAATAATTGGTTTTATAATGATAGGAATTAAATGAAAAATAAATTAATGTTTCTGAATAATTAAATCCCACTTTCTTTCATCTCATCTCATTTTTACTCCATTTCCTGTAGTGTTCACTGATTACTTTTAATTTCTTTAAATAATGCGTTTCACTTTCTAGCTGCTAAGCAAAACTGAGACTTGTATCTATCTAATAATATGTTGATATGGCTTGTTTCTCCTGTCATGTCATTTTACCAGACTGTTCATGAAGGACGTATCTACCAGTTGAAATTGTTTTGTGGCAAGGATTACCCTGACAATCCTCCATCTGTTCGATTTCAAACAAGGATTAACATGACATGTGTCAATCAAGAAAGTGGAGTGGTAAGAGAGAATTTTTTTCGTAATTGGAATTGAGCTCATTAATCACTAAATTGAAATTGAACTCACTAAATTCACTAGACTGGATTTTTAGGATTAACATGACATGTGTCTGTCATTACTCTTGCGTGAGTGAAATTGAACTCATTAATCACCAAATTACCAGGTTGAGCCACATTTGTTTCCTATGCTTGCTAATTGGAAACGTGAGCGAACAATGGAAGACATTTTGTTGCAATTGAAGAAAGAAATGATGTCACCACAAAATCGGAAGCTAACTCAGCCTCCTGAAGGTGCATCTATCTTATTTTTCTTGTCGCTATTTGTTTATATATTTTATAAATTGCTATATTGGTAAACATCTTTCGTAATTGTTAGTGGTATCTATAATTTGTTTGGTTTACTTCTCAGTGTGTGCTGTCATTATTTGTGTGTCTTGTCATAGTCTAAAGCTGTAGGCAAAGATGTTCTGACTCTTGTATATAAAGTTACTTCGTCTTTTGGTTAGTGATTGAAAGTTAAGTATCAGAGATTGTTAATAGAATTAACTTTTTTGAACTTGTAATAAGGAAGTTGGTGATTGTGAAATATGAAGATGCCAAATCACTTGCAACCAAGTTAGGATTTAAATTTGTTAGATTTTTTACGACTTTTGAAATTTTGGCTTATTCTTTCACCAAGTAGTCTTAGGAAGTGCTTTTGTTTGTTGTGTCATCTGTTAAAAGCTTGAAGATGAAATAGTGTTATATTTGTAATGATAATCCCCACATTTTTTTTTTCTTGAATCTCAGTTCATCTTAATTAAATTCAGGAAGTAAATTATATATTTTGTACATAAATTATCACTCGTTTGCAAATATAGTTCTTTGAAATCTGAGATTTTTTGGTAGCAACTTCCTTTCCTGAAGATATATTTTTTGGTATCTCAATTTCTTTTCCATTTTATCTTCTCGCCTGTTCTTAGTAGTTTATAAACAATTTTGATGAGCAGTAGCTTACCTTTGTATATTGGTTGTTGGATGATTTATTTTTGTGATGAATCTTAAATGGCTTGAGCATACTGAATGGTTATTTTATGAGTGTAGGCAATGAAGAAGCCAGAATTGATCAAAAGGGTCTGGTGGTGAGATGTTGTATTGTGTAATTCAGTGGAGAATCCAAGAATAATAATGTAAATAACTATATTCAATAGATGATCCACGTTCACGGACGCATGCATAAGGCATTTATAATGTAATTATGGACCATTTGGAGCAATCCAAGATATAGTAGTGACTATCATATCAGCTCTTGTGAATCCTTTTATTCTACTGAGGCTGTTTCTACAGCGGACTCTAATTTCGCAGTTTAAAATCCTCTTCTTCTTTTTCCTGTCTTTCATCTGTATACTTGTGTCTTATGGGATAACATTTGACCTATCATCAAACGATGCTTAGTTTCAATGGTGGAACTCAGTGTTTGGTTAAATTATGTTTTTGGTCTGTCTTGTTATGTTAGGTTGGTAACCCAATAAAGAATGACTCATCTCTACCCTACACTTTCATCTTAAACTCCATTTCTTTACAAAACTTTATCAAATGTCACTTCGTATTAAATATTGGTTGGCACATGTGATGTGATGGTATGTTATGATTTAAACAATGGGATGTTGTTTTCTTCATAATTTTGGATTCTCTCTAGAAGTCTTAAATAATGACAATCCCACATAAATGTAAACAAGTAGCAAAAATTAACTATCACCGTCTAATTTAAGTTCTTGATAAAATTTTATGCATGACTTACACAAATCAAAACCAGCACTAACATCACGTAAATGAACTTTTGTGAAAAATGACTCAATTTCTTCATCCAAGCATGTGACATGAAAAATGATAGGACAACATATTTATGTATGACAACACTTGAACAAATGATTTGTAACCAATATGACATAAGAAAAATTCATTTATATTTATCTTTTTCCAGTTGTATATACTTTCTATCATTTTAACTCTTAAATAAATAAAATTTTAATTATTAACTATATATTAAAATGATTTTTCGTAGATACAGTTTTATATAGTATTTAAATGAGTGTTTTCCAAATATTCTTAGATAAATTTATTATTATATTTCTGCTAATATGTATAATAAATTCTAGGTTAAATAGCACATCATGACAAATTTTAATTTTCTAATTTTTTACAAATAATTTTCTCGTTTTATCCATTAATATTTTTATTTCTATCACCAAATTTAAAACATAAAATTATTATTTAATAATTATTTCAAATTAATTGTCACCTTTTATGATTAATAAATCTTTTCCATCGTTTAGATAGTAATTATATTCATGCATATAATTATTAAAATAATTATAATAATAACCCACATTTTGTATTCTACATTTCCTTCCAAAATCCAAATTAATATTTATTCAATTTAAACCACTTTATTCTATCATATAATTTATTATTCACAATTCCCTCATTTAAGTTATATTTAATACTTTTTTTTTAGTTTATCTTTGCCCTTCTTTTTAAAAAATTATTGCGTTTATTTATATGTTAATTATTATATTTAAATTTTCAATTTTTTTAAATAAAAATTCGAACTGTCATTCAATTCCTACAAAATCAAATTCCAACTAAGTTACCAGTCCAAATACAAAACTCACACCCACAATTAGACTTTCTAACGCCAAATTCCATGAAATAATGAAGTGTGTGTGATATACTCTTATATCCTATATTGGGAATAAAATTATTATGTTGATAAAAAAAACAAAATCTTCTATCGATAATGAATATCACAATTTCCAACTTTGGGACCACAACCAAATTCATTTCGTGTGGCGTACCAAAACTTTCGAATCTCTTAATTATGAAAACCAATTTTTTATATTCATGCAAATTGCTTCAAGCAACAACACATTTTATCCATAAAACATTTTAAATATTCTAATAAGAGTTTTTCACGAATAATTAAAGGCAAAAACATCAAAAATAAAACTAAAAAGTAAGAGTTTTTCGAATTATTGATTATTCTAGACTTGACATTGTGAATTATAATAATTAAAATGTATTTTGACTTAAAAATAATAAATTGTGAATTAGGATAAATATTATGTATATGATAATCATATAAATTAACTATTTATTATCATAAAATAATGTTAAACATGTTTAGTACATCACGTCACCCTAACTTCCAATCACGCATGCTTAAAGTTTAAACCACGTATCAATTGTTTTTAATTATTATTAATTTTGTTGCATAGTAACACATTAATTAAGAGTAATAAGAAAAAGCACATCTCTTCGCCTAGTAAAAGAAATAAAAAATATATACAATTTAAGAAAGTATCTACTCTTTTCGACAAACTCCATTTATTGATGCATTTCACACATTGCAATTAACCAAAAAATTCTCCTTTCATTGATTTCAAACTACTCTTTTTTTTCATCTTTATCTATTCACACTTAATTTTCACATTTGAAAAATTGAAGATTTTGTATTAAGACTCATCAAATTGAGAACTTAACAAACCTAAAAAGTGATAACGTGTGAAGAAGATGAAGGAATCTCATTTGCTTTCTCTCCCAACCGAAAGTGCTTTTTCCCAAAACTTATAAAACGGAGTTCACTCACGAAATGTGTTCATTATTATCTCATCTTCATCTTCAAAAACTTGTTATTTTCTTTCTCTTTTTATTCTTTCTTCTTCCTTCTTCCTCATTACACACTCATTTTACTACTTTTCCATACTCTTCCCTTTTATCAAACAACCATGGCTGCCATATCTTCTTCCACAAATCATAGCAACAATCCAAAGGGTATCCAAAAAACTTAGCTTTTTGTTGTTTTGTTCATGTTATGATCCATTTTTCTATGGTAGATTATCATGTGTTTTTGTTTGTGCCAACTTTTAAGAAATGATTGATGAGTTTAATGTGCAGTTGATGAGAAACCAATACCACACGATCAGAATGTTCTTCAGAAACACGTTGAGTTTTTCGACAGAAACCAGGATGGAATCATTTACCCATGGGAAACTTTTCAAGGTTAAATTAAATTTGTTTTCTTTCTGCATTTTTGCTGTTTTCTGTCTTTTCCTTAAAACTAAATTTTGATGAAACAAAATGCTGTTTAGATCTAACCCATGTCTCATATACAACCTCGTATCTGTTAAGCTTTCTTAACTAAATTTTTATCAATAAATATTAAGATAAACAAATATAAAACGTGTGAAAAAATAACTAAAATAATTTTATTTATTTATTTTTAAAATTAAATATTAAAATGCATTAAATTTTAAATAACAATAAATTTACGTTAAAATATAAAACTAAAAACATATTTAATTTTATTTAACGCAATTCTCATTTTACAAGTGCGTATTAAAATTTAATTTCTAGGAAACTATTGCAGTTTATCCTTAATTATTTTAATAAGGTGTATTAGATCTATCAAACTTTTTTTATTTCCATATTCAAAATATTGAATCCTTGTCGTAAAATAATGGGCTGAAAATCCGTAACAAACTATAAATACAAATATTATTTTATATATTTAGTTTTGAACAGTTTATGAATCTATATTTTAGTAAATCTTATTCATAATAACCCTTATAAGTAAATCATGTTTAAAATGATTTTAAGTAAATGAATTTAGAGAGGGTTGCTAAAAGGTTGTTTATTAAAAAATTGTTATTGTTGAAGATATAATTTAGTTTTGGTGAATTTGATTTAATTGCAGGATTTCGTGCAATAGGTTGTGGATATTTATTATCATCCGCTGCAGCGATTTTCATCAATGCTAGTCTCAGTAGTAAAACTCGCCCGGTATTTTCTCAAATTTTTATTTTCTCACTAATTTTTGGTCATATTTGAAGGCTTCGTCGTTAAAATACATTATATATTTGTTTAAATTCATATTTTGATTTTGTAAATTTAATTAAAATGTGAACTTATGAAATTTTAATAATTATATTATAATATAGAATATTATAAATCATATAATTACATTATGATATATTATGAATGTTAAAAATTTGTAGAAAATATAAAAATATGAAAAATATAAAACATATGATAGATATAACATATATGTTATAAGAGAAACTTCTTAATTTATTTTATTTATATATATATATATATATATATATATATATATATATATATATATATATATATATATATATATATATATATATATAACAAAATATAAAGTTAAATAACTTTTACGAGATTTTGTTTTTTGAAAATAAAGTTATAAAATGATTGTCCAAGAATTTTTTTCTTTTCAAATGCAGACTTAAATGACTTTGGACTTAAACAAATGTTTATTGTATCTAATATGCTAATTTTAATACTTTAGTTAAATATTTAATTAATCAAATTTTAAATGTATGATAAATTTTCTATTTTAATTGATTTTTTATTAGTTTTTTTAATTTATTAAATATTCAAACTTTTATATTTTTTTAATTAAATTATTGTTGTTTCTTTTTCTATAATTATTTTCTTATTTTGTCATTTATTTTATTTGTATACACATGTATAAATATTAAGTTTTATAATTAATATAAAAATAATATTACGGTTGATTAATTTTTTATTATCTCCTCTACATGACTTATAGAGATCAAAGAATTGTTCCTGTCACAACTATTAATATAATGTTTATTGATATTTAACATATTTTCATTTAGTATAATAAAAATTATTTATCGATTTATATTAATCAAAACATAATTTGATATTAATCAAATAAAACATCATGTTTCTTGACACACAGACAAATAAATAAAATGACAAAAATAACAATCATCTTACCCGTTAATGAAAAAATAAACTAGACCCCTTAAAAAGAAGAAGAAGAAAAATAGTAGAATTTAAATGATATTTTAAATATTTTAAATAGAAATTAAAAGAAGAAGAAAAATAGTAGAATTTAAATGATAATAGAGAAACCAAAATTATAATTAAATTTAAAAAACAAAATTATCACATGTACTAGTACTAGAGAATAAGGAGTTATATTTTAATAAACAAAGATAAATAGTTTAGAAACAATATTTATATTTTCAGAATACATGCATCATTAATTTATAAACGTGTCATGTCATCCATAATATATTTATATTTTTCAAATACATGTTGAATAAAACTTTATTTCTGTAAAGGTGCAATCAATTGTAGTTTATCCGGATGCTGATGGTGATGATCTTTTTCCAATTCCATGGAATATGCTTCGTTTGGAAGCTTTCTCATAAAAAGTAGAAATTTTATTATTTATACGACAAATTAAATGATTTAGAAATAAATTTTAATTATTTAACACGGATTTTTATTAATTAAATTCTACTTTTAAAAGATAAAAAAAACATCGAATAGTTGCTTAATCTGTTTTAGATGGGAAAAAACGAGAGCTATATATACAAGAGACTGTTTGGTGTAGCAAGAAGTATTTGGTTTTGGTGATATTCAATTTTTTATTTAATAATGTCTCCGATAAAAATTTTATGAATGAAAAAACAATATATTAAAGATTTAAAGAAAATCATATTGAGAAATTTTATTTTTCATGTAATTATAAATAATTTTTATTATATTAATAGTGTATAGTAATTTTGGTATGTTTGAATATTGATGAAGTTTCTTTGGCTGTAGGGCAAATTTCCTTCTCCACTGCTACCAATTGAAGTAAAAAACATTCAGAAAGCAAAACATGGAAGTGATTCCAGTGTCTATGATAGTGAAGGAAGGTACATAGTTTTTCAGTTTTCCACAAAAAAAGTTGAAATTATTTAAATTCTTATTTTGAAGTATCTGTTCTGAAAACAGTAAAAGAAGTATTAATTTGACTACTTGTGTTGTGTTGTAGGTTTGTTCCTTCAAAATTTGAAGAAATATTCAGGAAGCATGCACGAACACACCCAGATGCTCTAACATCTGATGAACTAAGAGAGATGCTGAAGGCAAACAGAGAAGCGAAGGACTATAGCGGATGGTATCAAAATTATCAAATAAACTTTACATTTATAAAAACGGTATGAATGACAGAAGTTTTTACACTTTGATGCAGGCTTGCCAGCTTCTCCGAGTGGAAAGCCCTTTATGTTCTCTGCAAAGACAGTAATGGTTTACTACACAGAGAGACTATTCGAGCTGCTTACGATGGAAGCTTGTTTGAAAAAATGGAAAAAGAACATTCACAGAAGAAAAACAAATGAATATAATACCCACAGATTCATATATAGATTATTCATATGAACTATACCATTCCTTCTCCATGTCCTGCTCAGTGCCATAAAAGTGTTACTAATTTACAGTATATATGCACTTCAGGAATAACTTCTTTCCTGATGTTTACTGTAAAATATTCAATATGCTTTCATTCCTTGCAATATTTGGTTGATAATAATAGAAGAAAAATTATTTATAAATTATAATATTTATTTCAACTCACTCTGTCACTACTGGACTCCTTAACTTTCATGAGTAAGACAGATAATTCTAGGAGTGGGTTAGATGTTCTTAACCTAAAATATTAGCCCGTTTAGTAAATGGGAACTTCCTGTAAAATTACTACTAGAACCAAAAGAAAAAAATTACTATCAAAACACTGAATACACCACTGACTGCACCCAAAAAATCTATTTTATTTTGATCAAATATGAACCCATATATTTCTTTTCCATTTAAGAAAGAAATTGGATCAAACAACCTAAACAAATCCAACCATTATAATATTAACATAATTTATCCTATATAATTACATCTTTAAATGTTTATAGGTTTTGTATATTACTTTTTTAATGTTCATGAATCATAAGATTTATGATACAAAATGATTATCGATAAGATATATAGGATATCCAGGGTATCGAAGCGCATTTCAACTACCATGCTCTTAACAATTAAAGAGCCAAATTTTAAAATAGCAACGGGGCACAGATATGCTAAACATTAAAACTGTGAAATTTTATAGTTAAAATAGGAAGTACAATGTAAGATGAAAAGGAAAAACAGAAAACTATAACAACTAAATTGAAAGACCAGTCCTCAATTCTAACAAAAAATGGGAAAAACCTGAAAGGCAACCTCAACGAGCATTACATACTTAATCAAACAGACTAAAACCCATGTCATCATCAGATTCTTCTGCGGGCTCTTCCTTCTTTTCCTCCTCCTTAGCTGCTGCAGCTGGAGCACTAGAAGCAGCAGCAGGAGCAGCAACAGCAGCTACGGCAAATTTACTTGGGTCCTGCATTTAATATAAAAATTCGTAAATAAAAGGATAGGGATAGCACGGCTTCAGATAATCAAAATGTTAAGAACATTATTACCTTCAGATACTCCTTGACCTTGTCTGCCTCGGGGAAAGAATAATCTGTCTCAACAGCAACGGAAAGAACATTCTTGTAGGCATTCACAAACATATGTGGTGCAGCTGCAAGTGTTGGGTACGAGATAGCCAACGAAAGAGAAGTAACCATGGAGACACCAGCAACAAATTTCTCAAGGAGGTCATCCTCAGTAAGATCAAGGACCTCAGGACTAAACACAGAGCCATTATCATAAACAGAGAGGACCACAAGCCCATATGAGAAGGGCCTAATCCCAAGCTTGGCAAGCAAAGCAGCTTCAGAAGATCCAACCTTTTCCCCCTTCCTAATGAGTTCAACAGGGGTAATGATTTCCACAGTACCCTTGTTAATCTTGGTTGGAATGTTAAGCACCTAAAATAAAGAGAATACGCATAAACATACATATTTTAACCCAAGCTCACACCCTGTTAGGTAGTTTGTGAAAACTGTATTTAAAATAATTTTGTCATACAGTATTTTTAAATATAAAGACTGAAAGATGATTTTGGTTGTCTATAACACAACTGATGGTTTTCTTGCACTTTCACCACATCTATACATTCTAAAAATAGTTTATAAAACAATACCAACCTGGAAGAAAGAGGTCTGAGATGGATCGAGACCAGTGTTGCCAGGAGGAACAACGACATCAATTGGGGCAACCAGACCAACACGTGCAGGGGCACCGACCTGTGAAAATCAAATACAGCAAAATTTTTAATGAACATTCAATTGAAATCTTGTGAACACAGACACAATTGAAATATATTAAACTAATCATTTGTAAATACAAAAGAACACCAAACAAACGTAATGACAAATTTCTCCACTCATTACAATTTCGACCAACATATTTGGATAGGTCCAACCTTACGCATTTAAATTGTACAAAAAATCAAACTTATGATTCGCAACTTGAATCGCATAGTAATCAGGAGCAAGATAATATAGCATCATTCACTTTAATACTTCTATTTTATGTCACTTGTTTTTCAGCCTAAAGATACTCATCCAAACCCTTATACACTAAGCCAGCAATATGATCCTTTAATTAAAAAAAATCACTTATATATAGAAAACAGAGAAAAAAAACACACTATCAAATATCGAATGCAATAAAATAAATACAGTAAAATAAAGTTCAAAAATAAAAAAGAATGAGTTTACCTTGTACTTAGCAACCTCCTCACTGACTTCCTTCAAGTCACCCTTAGTGAAAATCAATCCCACATTGCCCTAATTCAACGGAAAACACTTTCTCTCAGCAAAACAATTCAAAAACCAATACCGAAATTGATTGAAAGAACACAACAAGCATATACACAAGAGAAGGGCGAAAGCTTAAACAGATTGAGGAGAAAGGGGAACTGACGACAAGGAGAGGAATGAGGCTGAGATAGACGTTGTTGCCGGTCTTCTCAGCGTGAATTCTGACGGAGCGCTTCATCATGGTGTTCTTACCCATGAGGACGACGGAGTCACCGCGGAGACCCTTGCGAATGTTCTGGAGCTGGTTGGATCCCACGTTGTCGGCGTTCACCACGAGGATCTGACCGTACTCTTCCAGAAGCTGGCACAGCTTACCATCGTAAGCGATCTTCTTCTCAGCCTTGGTTTGTTTCGGTGCCATTGATGATGATGCTGATTACGACGACGGTGTCTGTGACCGGAAGTTCGGCGCGGCAAAAACGAGGGCCAAGACGGGGCTCTGGCTCAGTCAAGGCGGACAGCAAAACGGTGCCGTCGCTTTAACCTCTGCTTCGTTGAGGTGAGGTGCTGAAGAGTGGGAAAGGAAGAAACGGAAGCGAACTAACGACAACGGAAGAATGGGGGTGGATTTATGAGATTAGGGTTTTTGAGAAACCTAAATCCCACGGTTGGGATCGTTTCATGCAACAAATCCGACGGCTCATATAAAGGCCCAATGGGCTTTGAACATTTATTTTGTTGGGCTTTTCCCTTCTTCACTTTAAATGCAATTCTCTATTTTAAAATGACTATTTTATTTTTATAAAGATGACTTTTGAAGTGTTCTCGAAATATTCAGGAACGAACCTTTAGAATTTTTGGGACAGGGTTTTCAGAACATATGCAGTGTATTTTGGAACAAAATTTTTGAAATACATAATTCTTGAAGGAGTTAAATATGTTTTTGTCCTCAAGTGAAACTAATTTTTTGATTTTTTATTATTGATAATAAATTATAAATGTGTTAAATATATAAAATGTTAAACTTAAATAATGATATTATTGACATGATAATAAACATAAGTCATGAAATACACTATTTTGAACAATAATATTATAGAAATATGTTTAATCTAATTACAACAATAACCATTAACAAAGACTTCAATATTTGGTTCGATAAAATCATTGTCTGCTTGAAAGACAACAATATCACCTTCTTTTAACTCATTTTCAGAACAAAATAACCTCCAACCTTGACTTATCTTTGTTGAACTTCTATTCTTATTCGATATTAGGATTTTGCAATTGACTATAGTTTTGGGCCTATAAGAAACACATCTTCTACATTCTTGTCCCGAATGAAGTTGACAAACTTTGATGGCAAGTCCTATATGATTCAAATGTTATTGTTAGTGCATTAATTATTTTCATTTAATTATATGTAAATTGATATTAAATAATACTTGAAATGATAAAAAGAATTCGTAAGGCATATACCAAGTGACTTGCTTTGCTTTGATACTTTGTCAATTTGACTGAAAATATAGATCTTGTTTCTTGATGACTGATACGACACATAAATGTTGACAAACTCCTTGGTGTACAACCACCTTTAAACACGATTACGTGAAATAAAGAATTTCCCAAATACTGAAACTGCATGTGAGAGTCACTTTTGATGTCATACAAATCTCTCATATTAATCCAACCTTGTGTGATTTTTGGATTATTTGAATCCATGTTATAGGTAACTGTCGTGCTCTTACCATTTACATCTACCAAGTGCCACTGTGGAACTAATTTGTGTTCATAAGCAATAGCAAAATGTCAATCGACAAATCCAAATGGCTACAAATTAATAAACACAGTAAAAACAAGAACAAATTTATCTCTACAACGAAATGAAAACATAAACACAAACATATATATGTGGGAAAAATCTGAACATCTTAATGTAGCTGATACAGTACGAATCACGATGATACAGTTGACAGCAGAAAACACATACAACAACAAATATCAATGCTTTACAAACATGTATTTTTGTGGTTAAATTTACAGCATACCTGAGAGCATATGTAGATTGTGTTGAAGTTCCAAAGAATTGTTCTGTTGTTTGCTCCATCTGTACTGGTTTGCTCCATCTCCATTCCCCTAATTGTAGAACAAAGTCAAGGTTTAAATATATGGGTAACTGAAAAGGAGTGTGAAGGAATGATAAAGTTGAAGTTGGGAATGGAAGAGCAAAGATTATCACGTGTAAAAGGAATCTTACCTGAAAGTGGCAGCACAAATTCAGTTTCACGTGCAAACAGTGGCTGTAATTGTAAAGTAACTCAAATATATGTTGTATGTGTTTTTTGCAGATACTTTAATATATAAAGAAACTGAAACATAAAGCATTTACAACTGTACTGCATGTACTTTACATATTAAATTTTATATTCATTATACATAAAAGAGTTATAACAATAAAGCTACCTGTACTGCAGTAACGAATAAGAAGATGTAGGTGGATATTTTTTCTTCATAATACATTAAAGCCACGAACAAAAATTAAAATAACAACAATTGAGAATCTTTATAACTGTTATAATATTTGTACTGCAGCAACCATAGTGTTCAAAATATCAATCCATGACTGGACAACAAATAATGCAATTCAAACATGTATCAATGACCATGTACTTTTCAATATGGCTGCAGCTATCAAAAAAATCCTGAAAGTGTATACTATACACTATGGCATATTATAATCTGCAACAAACAAAGGAATTACAGTTAAAGATACAATAATTGACAAATTATAATAATTTTGTTAAGTAAGTTGTATACCTTTTATCAAAGATTTTCAAATATTTCTTTGTAAACCACATTGGTAGTTGTATTGCTTACTTTTCCATCTTCATCCAAAATTAAAATTTTGAGTCCTTTCTTTGTTGTGACTCTAGAAATTGCTACGTACAATTGTCCATGAGTAAAAATTGGGCGAGGAAGATAAAGTCCAACTTTAGAAAGAGTTTGGCCTTGACTTTTGTTTATTGTCATTGCAAAGCATAAGGATATTGGAAATTGCCTCCTTTGAAATTTAAACGGAATGCTGGAATCAAAAGGTGTCAAGTTCATTCTTAGAATGAAAATTTTGTCACCAACATTTTTGCCTATTATGACAGTAGCAGAGATAACATTCTTTCCCAAATCATTAACTTGCAAACTTGTACCATTGCAAAGACCATTTGCTTGATCAATGTTTCTTAAAAGCATAATTGGTACGCCATGATTTGGAATTCCTGAACATTTGATATCATTTAGAAACTCTTGTGTAAACCACTCACCTTGAATTTCTTGATCATCATCAGATTGGCAAGGAGTGTCTGAACTTAAATAAATTTGTTCTTCACCAGGAATCAAAGATAAAATGAAGTCTTTACTTGTTCAACAATATCAATTGTAGGGCAAAGTATAGCGCCGTCATCAAAGAAGCCAGGATTCATGATATTTTCAATTAGACCACCATAAACAAATTTCACTAAAGAAAGTAAAGGTGTTTCACTTTCTTGAATTAGAAGATCTGTTGGTATTGAAATGTTGGCTTCACCACTTTCATTCAAATTCATATTTCCATCTCCAATTTTAAGAATCCAATCAGTAAATTCTTTTATATGTATTGCACTTTCATTTGAAACAGCACATTTTAACCTCATGTTTTGTGATAGCCTAAGAACTATGCAATATTGCCACAAATCAAAGTAATTAATTGATGAGTTCACAATATCATACCTTGATCCCTTTCTTACTACTGGCAAGATTTGTCTAAAATCACCGCCCAAGACAACAACCTTTCCACCAAATGGTTTGTCAGCATTATCTTCATTTGTAGCTCTCATAATGTCTCTCAATGTTCTATCAAAAGCTTGGATACATAACTTATTCATCATAGGAGCTTCATCCCATATGATAAGTTTTGTTTCCATCAATAGTTTAGCACGAAGACTTCCTTGATTGATGTTGCACGTTGATTCATCATTGATTGTTAGCGGTATGCAAAAAGTAGAATGAGCAGTTTTACCTCCAGGAAGCAATAAAGATGCAATGCCGCTTGAAGCTACATTAACCGCAATCATTCCCTTTGCTCTAATAGCAGTTGACAAAAGTTTCCACAAATATGTTTTTCCAGTCACACCATAACCATATAAGAAAAAGAAATTTCCTACATCTGAATTCACTATTGTCATAATTTTGTTATAAACATGTAGTTGCTCATTAGTGATTGGCTACAATAGAGAGTGATGTAGCTTCTCCATTTCTTCTTTATCATAATTTAGTTCATCAATAATGAACCTGTTATTAAATTTGAATGAATTAAAAAGATCAGGTTGAGGAAAGGAACTATAATCTGTTAAAGATCGCCCATTGGAATTTAAAAGTTCTTCTACTTCTAGGAGACACAAATTGTGTAAATCATGTTCTTCCATTTGAAAACCTACAAAAAAAAAACATGTCATGAATAAAAAAATATGGAATAAAGAATGGAGATTATTTATATTTAGTACCTGGTATGTGCAAGTGTTTCCTTTTTTGATATAGGATACCATCTGCGTATAAATTCCAAGTTGCATCCCAAACAACTTTTGGCTTTGACATTGTATTCATGATTAACAAAGAAATAAATAACCTTCTAAGTTGATTTCCAGATGCAAGATGACTAGCCTCTTTAATAACATCAATGAATTCTTTGTCATCTGCTAATAATCCCAATTCCTGGCAAGCCTCTTGGTATGTAGAGAATGTTTTACCATTAATTATCTTTATACTATCATGATTAATAGAACCTTTTTGTTTTGTCAGTAAGATTCTCATGTAATAGCATTCACCCAATCCTGGAGGAACATATGTCAGTTTTCCAATACTATAACCCTGCTTTCTTGGTTTCCATTGCCTTTGTTGAGACATACAAACAAACTTTGTTGGAAATTCAGCATAGGTCAAGTTCCTTCCTTTCTCATATCTTTTGTTAGCTTCAAACCAAGCTAGAAACATGGTATTGATGTTGTCATTCCTTTCCAATACATCATCAATTCTATCATTATCTTTAAACAAAATTGTTTGTTGATCTTGTAGGTGAAAAGTTAAACGCTGAACAGCAGGCCATCTATGATGGATATCAAATCCATAAATTCTCCAAACTGCTTCACATGGAGATAAATATCTACAATCATAATATCTTTTAATCTCATCAACAATATGCATTTCTGTAGAATCATTCTTTTTGTCTGTAATTTTCATTGTGGCTCTATCAGGACATTTGTTGACATATTTGAACAAATACTTGATTGAGTTTGATTTGTTACAATATTCTATATTAACATGAGCTTGATATCGCGTTAAGAGAAGATGACTATAAGGCACAACATTTCCATTACCTAATTTATGTCCATTTTTCAACACAAATAAACCATCATCGCTACGCCTATATACAGGATATCCATCCTCATCAATTGTAGTTTTATGTCTAAATTTTTTAGGAAAAAATTTAGAACACCGACCTTCTTTCATGCATGGTGAGTTGAATCTAGCAGCTCCGCACGGACCATGTATCATATATGTTTTAACAGCCTTTGAAAGTTTTGGATACAGATCTGGATGAGGAAGTTCAGCAGAGATTACTTCATTTATGTGCTTTGCATTTTCTAACTTGTTTGAGTCACTCAACCATAATAATATATGAGCATGTGGCAGACCTCTCTTTTGAAATTCAACTGTATACATACCTATAATTTGAAGATAATTATTATACAAAATAATTGGCGGTAAAAAATCAAAATGATGGAAATGTAGTTTGTGTACCTGCATTGACTTTGCCAAAGAAATTATTCTTCTTAAAATTAGTCATCATTTGGTCTAATTTCATTTTAAAAACTCTGCAAACAATGTCTGGCCTATCTGAAGCAGTTAAACCTCTTGATTTTACAAAATCAAGAATTTCAGGCCAATTGACATTACATGTGATTGTTATAAACAAATCTGGATAGTCATACCTCTTACAAATGGCCATAGCATCTTGGCAATTATTGAACATGTATCTCATGCCGCCTATAAATGAAGCTGGCAAAACTACATGCTTTCCAATGGAAGAAGGATGAGTTTCACCTTTGTTAACAACTTCTTGTAACCCATTTAGAATATCGGAACAAATGAGTTTTTGATTATTTCTAATAAAAGACAACCTTTGGGCTTCAATCATTATGTAGGTATCCACTAAAAATTGTTGAAACAATCTACGTGAGTGTACAACTTTACCAAATTCAATCTTTCTATCTTGTATTCTGAAAGCAATGAATTCTCGTAAAGAAATCTGAATTCTCTTTATACTTTGACCATATCTTTGACAATCTCTAATTGGAATATCCTCTTGATAACCATCCTCTCCATATGAAAAAATCAAAGGATATTGCAGAGGAATGAAACATGTATGAGTTTCATGTAGTCTCGTCAACTGACCACAAACTTTCTTGACAATGATGTCTCTTCCTACATCTAAGGTGCTCAAATCACCAACTATCAATGCTGCGACTTCATCTACTATTGGCGTATTGTATACTCTAGGATCCTTAAAGCGATGTCTAAATAACCTCAATCCAAAATCTAAACGGTCATCATCATGTATAAAATCTCTTACTCTTCTGAATGATTGAGCAAGAACATTGTGTTTGTCAATCATGTTTTTCAACTCTTTTATCAATGATTTATCAAATATGGATTGTTGTATATCAGACGTGTAAAATTACAAAAGGATAAATAATATACAAAAATATTCATAAAAAAAATAAAGTATATAGGCATACCCAAAGTGACTAACTGATGAAGGATTATCTTGTTTTCTTTTAAGGTTATTGAATATGGTGTGAGTTGATTAAGAAAGTTAAGTGAAATCCCCACTGGACATTAAGATAGCAAACTATCTAGATGTGAAGGTTCCTTTCACAAAGCTCAAGAGAAGAAGATGATGGATTGATTCAAAACAAAAAGGAAATGGATAGCACATAAACCATAGAAAGCCAAGAACAAATTAAAGGAAGAAGAAAACATAACATGGAAAGGAAAGAAATGGTAAAAATGTGAGAAGCACGCCACTACAAGGCTAGGCAAGAAGCCATGGCAACCTTGAAGATGAGTGGATGTGTGCCGCCACTTGCTATGCAAGATAAGGCTTAAAAGTATTCACTCCCAAGGGAGGAAACTCTCACAAATGGTTGAGACACAAGAGTGTTTTT
>Ga0214544_1004021_pt1 | contig 29851 bp, 18 predicted proteins | sample CNSS3metaG_FD_160074 | JGI IMG/M metagenome (GOLD analysis project Ga0214544, IMG submission 160074) | Root nodule microbial communities from cowpea collected in UCLA plant growth center, Los Angeles, California, USA - CNSS3 | ecosystem: Host-associated > Plants > Roots > Nodule | place: USA...
AATGGATACTTTCTTGGAAATAATTCTTCATATATTGGCGGTGAGCATGATCAAAATATTGGTTCTTGATTTTAGTATGATTGTCATTTCATGGGTTACTTAAAAATTTATTTAAATATTTGAATACCAAAAAAAAATAAAAAAAATATTTTTAGGTGGGTTGGTGAGCCAACCCACTTAACCCACCAACCCGTGGTGGGTTGAGCCGGGTTACAGAATTTTTGGCTCACCAGAAAGTGAGCCGGGTTGGCCCACTTTGACATGTCTAAATATTATGTTTGTCATTCAACTTGTCTATTTGTACAAAATATGAACTTCAACTCAAAATTAAACTTTAACACATGCCTTTTTTTTTTAAAAAAATTATTTTTACATTTAACTTAAGAATAAGGGTTGGCAAAAAATCCAATTTTTATGATCCAATCCATTTTTTCTATGATCCAATCCATTTAATATCCATTCTATTAAAAATCCAATCCATTTAAAATCCATTTTATTGGATCTGAATATCAATCTAATCTACATTTTATATATTTTATGGATTGAATATCCATTCTCGAAATCTAGATTTTCAAAATGGATAATCCAAAATATCCAATCCAAATTTTCACTTTATATTTTTTGTTAGGTTAGGCTAAAGATTGAGACGGACTAGCCCAAATTTAGTCATATTTGATTGAGTTGGCGTGAACCTGTACAAAATTTGGCCGAATTTTGTCAAGTCGGTCCCGATCGAGATTTGACCCAATTGATCCTTGACAAAATTTGGAAGTATTCAGCCAAATCTGTGAAATTCTTTGGTGTCAGCCCTATGGACACAAATATGGATCCACATCCATTATTTGGATCCAAAATGGATGTGAATTAGATTTTCGATAGGGCTGACACCATAAAATTTGGCAGATTTTTTGTTGAGGCCAACGAGGCCAAATTTCAGCATGAGATGAACTTGGATGACTTTCGAACGAATTTCGGTCGGAGACGACATGACCAAATTTGGGCTAAGGTCGACTCGATAAAACTTCAGTCGAGATCGACTTTATTGTATTCGACTGCATTTCGGCCAAAGCCGATTTTGCCTAATACGACCAAATTTTGGCCAGAGCCGACTTGGCCAAATATGACCACATTTGGGTCAGGGTCTGATTAGTCAAATTTCGGTCAGGGTTAACTCCACTAAATTCGTCGGTCGGGACCGACTTGACTAAACATGACCAATTTTCGATCACAGCCGACTAAGTTGAATATAGTCAAATTTCGTTTGGGACTTAGTCAAATACAATCTCAGCCAAATTTCACCCTACACCGTCTCAGCCAAATACGACCAAATTTAGGTAAGAGCCCACTCGGCCAAATTTCAATCAGGGCCAACTCGATTGAATTCGACCAAATTTTGACTTGAGCCAACTAGGTTGAATACAACCAAATTTTGGTTGCGGTTGTCTTGGTCGAATATGGTCAAATTTTGTCTAGGTCGACTCAGGCCAATGTAGTCAAATTTGGGTCGGGGTGAACTCAATTGAATACTTCTAAATTTTGTCTAGGACTAGCTGAGCCAAATTTCGATCGGGACTGACTTGACAGAATTTGGCCTAATTCAGCCAAATTTTATATAGGGTCACGCTAACTCAATCAAATACGACTAAATTTGAACTAGTCGGTCTCAACTTTTAGCCTAACTTAACCAAAAATATAAACAGAAAATTTGGATTGGATATTTTGGATTATCCATTTTTAAAATCTAGATTTAGAGAATGGATATCCAATTCATAAAATATATAAAATATATATCAGATTGGTATCCATATCCATATCCAATAAAAGGGATTTTAAATGGATTGAATTTTTAATAAAATAGATATTAAATGGATTAGATCATAGAAAAAATAGATTGCATTATAAAAAATGGATTTTTTGCCCATCCTTGATTAGAATTTTGTGACACATCTCTTCGCATATTGAATGTCAGAACAGAAAACCAATAAAAAAAATATTGTCTGCCAACATTTAAACACTTTTCTAAAATCATCCATGTAATGATAGCAGACATCTGCAAAAGCTTCAAATTACTGTTGTTGCATAATGTTAGCTTTCCTATTTCTGATAAAATAATGTCATTTATTTTCCTTCTTTCGATCAATAAGAAACTATTATCCAAAGAAGGATAAAAATACTGCAACCAGTAAACCAAAACACCATTACTTTATGAAAGAATCAAGTAGTTCAGTGCAATAATGTAAGACGTAAAATATGGAACGTGAGACGTTTTACGTGGGACGTGGAAGGTGAGACATGGGCGTGATACGTGGAACGTGAGACGTGAGATGTGAGACGTAGGACATGGGACGTGAGATGTGGAACGTGGGACCTGAGACGTGGGACATGGACGTCACACGTGAGAGATGGGACGTGCGACGTGCGACGTGACGAGAGACGTGAGACGTGAAACGTGATACGTGAGACGTGAGACGTGAGACGTGAGACATGATACGTGGGAGGTGAGACGTGCGACATGAGACGTGGGACGTGAGACATGAGACGTGAGATATGGGACGTGGGACGTGAGACGTGGAACGTAGGACGTGGAAAGTAGGACGTGAGACGTGAGACATGAAATATGAGACATGAGACATGAAACATGAGACATGAGACATGAAACGTGAGACGTGAGACGTAGGACGTGGAACGTAGGACGTGGGACGTAAAACTTGGGACGTGAGACGTGAGACGTAAGATGTGGGACGCGAGACGTGGGACGTCAGACGTAGGACGCGAGACGTGCGACTTGAGACATGAAATGTGAGACGTGATAGATGAGACGTGAGAAGTGAGACGTGAGACATGAGATGTTGGACGTAGAACGTGAGACATGGGACGTGCGACGTGAGATGAGAAACGTGAGATGAGAGACGTTAGACATGAAACGTGGGACGTGGGACGTGCGACGTGAGATGAGAAATATGAGACGAGAGATGTTAGACATGGAACGTGGGACGTGAGACATGCAACGTGAGATGAGAAACGTGAGACGAGAGACGTTAGACATGAAACGTAGAACGTGGGAGATGGGAGGTGGGACGTGAAACGTGGGATGTGGGACGTGAGACGTGAGACATGAGACGTTGGACGTATTACGTGGGATGTGAGACGTGGGATGTGAGACGTGTGAGACGTGGGACGTGGGACGTAGGACGTGGGATGTGGGACGTGAGACGTTAGATGTGAGACTTGGGACGTGGGACGTGGGACGTGGGACGTGAGACGTGAGACGTGGAACATGGGACGTAGGACGTGGGACGTGGGACGTAGGACGTGGGACGTGGGACGTGGGACGTGAGACGTGGGACTTGGAACGTGGAACGTGAGACTTGACATGTGACATGTGGAACGTCGGATGTGAGACGTGAAAGATGTGAGAGACGTGGGACATGATAGACGTGAGACGTGAGAGACGTGAGATGAGAGACGTGAGATAAGAGATGTGAGATTAGAGACGGGAGACGTGCGACGTGAGACGCGCGACGTGAGACGTGAGACGTCCGTAAACACTAAACCTTGAAATTTATATTCATAAACTTTAAAGTTTACAATTTAGTTGAAAATTTTAGAAGTTTAATAAAAGAATGGTTAATGTATCCATAAATTTGTACTAACAAATTTAATAAAAAGATATTAAATATATATAAAATTGAAAGAATAAAATATTATGGTAAAAGTAATAATTAATGTTTATTTAACACATAAAAATAAAAATTATGAGGATAACAACAATAATTTATATTTATTGAACTCTTAAATGAGCGGAAGGAAACAGATGATGATCTGAAAAGTTAAACTAATGATGGACAAAAAATCTAATTTTCATGATCCAATCCATTTTTGCTATAATCCAATCCATTTAATATTCATATTATTAAAAATCCAATCAATTTTATTAGATTTGGATATCAATCTGATCTACATTTTATATATTTTATGGATTATATATCCATACTCTAAATATATATTTTGGATTATATTTTCAAAATGGATAATCCAAAATATCTAATCCAAATTTTCAGTTTATATTTTTGGTTAGGTTAGGCTAAATGTTGAGACGGACTAGCCCAAATTTACTCGTATTTGATTGAGTTGGCGTGACCCTATACAAAATTTGGCTGAATTAGGCCAAATTCTGTCAAGTCGGTCCCGATCGAAATTTGGCCCAGCTGGTTCTGGACAAAATTTGGAAGTATTCGGTTGAGTTCACCCCGACCCAAATTTGACTACATTGGGCTGATTCGACCTAGACAAAATTTGACCGTATTCGGCCGAGACAATCGCTACCAAAATTTGGCTGTATTTAGCCTAGTTGGCTCTAGTCAAAATTCGGTCGAATTCAATCGAGTTGGCCCCGATTGAGATTTGGCCAAGTCGGCCCTGACCCAAATTTGGTCGTATTCGGCTGAGACGGCCTAGGATGAAATTTGGCCGTATTCAACTGAGTCGACCACTATCGAAATTCGGCCGAATTAAGTCGAGCCGGCTCCGGTCAAAATTTAGTCGTGTTGGCCTCAACCAAAATTTGATTGAGTTGGTCCTGACCTGAATTTGGTCGTATTCGGCAGAGTCAATTGCGACCGAAATTTGGTCATATTTAGGCGAGTCGGTCCTGACCTAAATTTGGCCAAATTTAGTAAAGTTGGTCATGACCAAAATTTGGTCGAGTCGGCACTAGCCCAAATTTATCGTATTCGGTTGAGTAAGTCTCGAACGAAATTTGACTATATTCAACTTAGTCGGCTGTGATAAAAAATTGGCCATGTTTAGTCAAGTTGGTCCCGACCGATGAATTTAGTGGAGTCAACCCTGACCGAAATTTGACTGATCAGGCCCTAGCCCAAATGTGGCCATATTTGGCCAAGTCGGCTCTGGCCAAAATTTGGTCGTATTAGGCAAAATCGCCTCTGGCCTAAATTCAGTCGAATCCAGTCAAGTCGATCTCGACTGAAATTTTGTCAAGTCGACCTTGGCCCAAATTTGGTTACGTCGTCTCCGACCGAAATTCGTTCGAAAGTCATCCAAATTCATCCCATGCTGAAATTTGGCCTCGTTGGTCTCGACAAAAAATCTGCCAAATTCTATGGTGTCAACCCTGGACACAAGTTGTAAAAAAATTAATTTGAATTTATTTTATGAAAAATAGATTTTGGATTTTAAACTTGATCCAAATATTTAGATTTGGATTTAAACTTGATCTAAATATTTGGATCTGGATTTTTAAAATATTCAATCTACTTTTTTTAAGAAAATGGATTTGGATCGAAAATCTAATCCAATTATTTGGATCCAAAATCGATATGGATTGGATCATTAAAAATCCAATCCATGATCACCCCTACATAAGAAGTCTAATTATGATATCAAAATCATGTATAGTTGACCCGAAATATGAACTGATTTGGGAATGCTCTACAATACTTTAATATATGTTGTTTTGTTGTATCCCTTACCACTCGATCATTTGTATTGTGATTTGATTTTTGTTTTTTTAATCTAAATTTATATTTATAAAATTCAGGAAGAAGTTGTAGTCACTGTTGAAAACAAGTCAACAGGAAGTGTCTAGGAAGCATGGACCCAAACATTTTCGTGTCTACAGCCACTGAAAGTGTATTTAAATTTGGGGAAAATCTGGTTACCCGTCATTTGGGTTACTTTTATAATTATAATGGCAAATTTGAAGAGGTGAAACATCGTGTTGAGATGCTTGATGATACTAGAAAAAGGGTGCAAAATGATGTTATGGTTGCAGAAATGAATGCAGAAGAAATTGAAGAAGATGTTAAACATTGGTTGAAACATGTGGATGAGAAGATCAAAGAATACGAAAATTTCCTGTGCGATAAACGCCATGAGAAGACAAGCTGCTCCATTGGTTTCTTTCCTAATAACTTGCAATTGAGGTATAGGCTAGGAAGAAAAGCTACGAAGATTGTAGAGGAAGTCATTGCAGATGAACTTTTGAATAAAAAGTTTGATAAAGTATCGTATCATATAGGCCCATCCATGGATGCTGCTTTGTCAAACACTGGCTATGAAAGTTTCACATCGAGAAAGAAAATTATGGGAATGATTATGCAAGCACTTGAAGACTCTACAATTAGTATGATTGGAGTTTACGGTGTTGGAGGTGTGGGAAAGACCACTTTAGTCAAAGAAGTTGCTAAGCAAGCTAAAGAAAGGAAGTTGTTCAACAAGGTGGTTATGGCAAATATAACAAGAAACCCTGACATAAAGAAAGTTCAAGGACAAATTGCTGAGATGTTAGGAATGAGATTGGAAGAGGAAAGTGAGATTGTAAGAGCAGATCGTATTCGAAAAAGATTAAAGAAAGAAAAGGAGAATACCCTTATAATCCTAGATGATCTCTGGAATGGATTGGACTTGAACAGACTGGGGATTCAACGTAATGAAGTTGATGATGTCAGTCAAAAGGTTGCAAAGGATGTTGCAGATTTTGGTTATAAAAGGGTGGAGACAGAAAAGTTATCTGCTGATTCCAATAAGATGAAGAAAGAAAAATTATCTAGTGACTACAATAAGATTAAAAAAGAAAACTTATCTGTTGATCACAAAGGATTCAAAATTTTCTTAACATCTAGAAATAAAGAAGTATTATGCAATCAAATGGATGTCCAAGAAAGATCAACTTTCCCATTAGGAGTCCTTGACCAAAAGGAGGGAGAGGCTTTACTTAAGAAAATGGCTGAAATAAGTGTTACCAATTCTGCATTTGATGACAAAGTTACTGAGATATCCAAAATGTGTGCTGGGTTGCCCATAGCATTGATTTCCATTGGAAAAACATTAAAGAATAAGAGCCCTTATGTGTGGGAGGATGTTTGTCGACAAATTGAAAGACAAAATTTTACTGGAGGTCAGGAACCTATTGAATTCTCTGCAAAGTTAAGTTATGATCATTTAAAAACTGAGGAGCTTAAGCATATTTTCTTACAATGTGCTAGAATGGGAAGTGATTTCTCGATTATGGACCTAGTCAAGTTCTGTATTGGTTTTGATATGCTTCAAGGTGTTTACACAATAAGAGAAACAAAATCTAGAGTAAATGTGTTGATGGAAGAGCTAACTGAGTCAAGTTTGCTGGTAAAAAGTTATTCTAATGACTGTTTCAACATGCATGACATTGTGCGTGACGTTGCTCTTTCAATTTCATCTAAAGAGAAACATGTATTTTTCATGAAAAATGGCAAACTAAATGAGTGGCCTCATAAGGATAAGTTAGAAAGGTACACAACTATTGTTTTACATTATTGTGATATTGTTGAGCTTCCAGAGAGTAAATACTGTTCTAGACTTGAAGTCTTCCATATTGACAGTAAAGATGATTTTTTGAAAATACCAGATGACCTTTTTAAGTATATGATTGAACTCAAAGTATTGATATTGACTGGTGTTAATTTGTCATGCTTACCTTCTTCCATTACATACCTAACAAACCTAAAGATGCTTTGTTTGGAGAGATGCACTCTAAGAAATAACTTAGCAATCATAGGAGAGTTAAGGAAATTAAGAATTCTTTCCCTTTCAGGATCTAATATTGAATGTTTGCCTGTTGAATTGAGGCAATTGGATAAGTTGCAACTTTTGGACTTAAGCAATTGCTCGCAACTAAGAGCGATACCTTCCAATATGATATTAGGAATGAACAGTTTGGAAGAGTTTTATATGAGAGATGACTTGATTTTGAGGGAAACTAATGAGGAAATCCAAAGTAAGAATGCTAGTCTTTCTGAATTGAGGCACTTGAAGCAGTTAAGAAGTTTAGACATACACATTCCTAGTGTTGCCCATTTTCCACAAAATTTATTCTTTGACAAGTTGGATAGCTACAAGATTATCATTGGAGAAATTAACATGCTTTCAGTGGGAGAATTCAAAATCCCTGACAAGTATGAAGTAGTGAAATTTTTGGCATTGAACCTAAAAGATGGTATTAACATTCATTCTGAAAAATGGATTAAAATGTTGTTCAAAAGAGTTGAGTATTTGCTTCTAGGAGAACTCAATGATGTTCATGATGTTTTCTATGAATTAAATGTCGAAGGATTTCCACATTTGAAACATTTGTTTATTGTAAACAATGTTGGCCTTCTGTACATTATCAACTCCGTGAAGCGATTTCACCCTTTACTTGCTTTCCCCAAATTGGAGTCCATGTGTCTTTACAAATTGGAGAATTTGGAGAAAATATGTGACAGTCAACTCACAGAGGCCTCCTTCTGCAGATTAAAGATCATCAAGATTAAAACATGTGGTCAATTGGAAAGTATTTTCTCATTTTTCATGCTCAGTCGTCTCACCATGCTTGAAACAATTGAAGTGTGTGATTGTGATTCTTTAAAGGAGATTGTTTATTTTGAAGGAGAATTTGATACTGTCAGTGATGTGCAAACTGACAAGATCCAGTTTCCTCAATTACGATTTTTAACGTTGCAATCTTTACCAGCATTTTTTGGTTTGTATACCAACGATAAAATGCCTTCCATCTCTGAATCATCAGAAGACCAAATGCAAAACAGGGAGCTTAAAGAAATTGGCCAAGATACAAATGCTTGCTTTTCACTCTTCAATGGAAAGGTATTTAAAATAAATATTATGATAGATTTTTATTCTTTACTTCACATTTGCAAACTTTCATGTTTAATTTGATGTGTTATTTCTCTAAAAGATGTAAGAATTCATGTTTTTTATCTCTTGCCCTTTCGAATGGGTCAGTCAACTTTTGTACATCAAAGTTTCTTATACTTAAGACAATAATACTATGTTCTCTTATAGGTTGCAATGCCCAAATTAGAGTTCTTGGAGTTGTCTTCAATCAACATCCCACAGATATGGAATGAGAAATCTTTGCATTGCTTTCAAAGTTTGCTTACACTGAATGTATCAGATTGTGGCAATTTAAAATATTTATTGTCACTTTCCATGTCTGAAAGTTTAGTGAATCTGCAGAGCCTTTTTGTAAGTGGATGTGAATTGATGGAGGACATATTTTGTGCAGAAGATGCACTGGTATGTATATTCATTCAATTAAATTAATGGCAGTGTTCCTAATTGCTAAGGTTTTTTATTTGATCACTCAATTTACTTCCTCTTGCAGCATAATATTGACATTTTGCCTAAGTTAAAGAAAATGGAGATTAACTGCATGGAAAAATTAAGTACCCTATGGCAGCCCTATATTGGTTTTCATTCCTTCCACAGTTTGGATTCTTTGATAATAAGAGAATGCAACAAACTTGAGACAATATTTCCCAGTCACACAGGGGAAGGATTTCAGAGCCTTCAGAGTGTGGTGATTACTAATTGTATGTCGGTGGAAACCATATTTGATTTTGGAAATATTTCGCAAACTTGTGGTACAAATGTGACAAACTTGCATAGTGTCTTTTTAAAAGGGCTGCCAAAGTTGGTGCATATATGGAAGGTGGACACCGATGAAATTCTCAATTTTAGTAATCTGCAGAGCATTGTTGTTTATGAGAGTAAAATTTTAAAATATCTCTTTCCACTCTCAGTTGCCAAAGGCCTAGAAAAACTGGAAACACTTGATGTATGTAATTGCTGGGAAATGGAAGAAGTTGTTGCTTGTGACTATCAATCAAATGAAAACCTTATCACCTTTAGGTTCCCCCAACTCAACACTCTATCGTTACAACATTTATTTGAACTCAGGAGTTTCTATCTGGGACCACATGATATAGAATGGCCATTTTTGAAAAAATTATTTATACTCTTTTGTGGCAAGTTGGAGGAAACCACAAATTTGCAAGTGAAGTCGATCTTTTTAGCTACAGAAAAGGTATAAGTTAAAAAACATGATTAAAGAAAGCCATGAAACTTATGAAACTCTTGTTGAAGGATGTTGGAAGTTATATTTTTATTTCTTAACAAAATATGCAGTCATCTTATATTATATATATTTTAGCATGCATGACTTTGGCTCTAATTTTGCTTTGATAACTACTATTTTTAGGTCATACACAACTTGGAATATATGTCAATCAGCTTGACGGAAGCAGAGTGGTTACGAGACTATATCTATAGTGTTCATAGAATGCATAAACTACAATCACTTGTTTTGTCTGGATTGGAGAATACTGAGATACTCTTTTGGTTGCTTCATAGACTTCCAAATTTGGAAAGCATTACTTTGAAAAATTGTCTCTTTGAAGGGGTTTGGGCTTCTACAAACCTTGCTGCACATGAAAAAGTTGGGGTTGTGGTACAACTTAAGGAGTTGATAATTGACAAATTGAGGTATTTACAGAATATAGGCTTTGAACATGACCTGCTTCTTCAAAGGGTAGAGCGCTTAGTCATTTCTGAATGCCTAAATTTGAAAAGTTTATTGCCTTTATCAGTGTCATTCAGTTACTTGACATATTTGGAAGTAAGTAATTGTTCAGGATTGAGGAATTTAATAACATCCTCAACTGCCATGACCTTGGTTCAACTGACAATCATGAAGGTAAGCCTCTGTCAAGGGATTGAGAAAATTGTTGCAGAAGAGGAAAAAACACAAGTGATTGAGTTTAGACATCTGAAAGCTATAGAATTGGTGTCTCTACCAAGCCTCACCTGTTTCTGCAGTTCTGAGAAGTGTGACTTAAAGTTCCCCTCTCTTGAAAATTTAGTAGTGAGTGATTGTCTTCTAATGGAAACATTCTCTGAAGTCCAAAGTGCACCTAATCTAAGAAAAATACATGTTCTAGTGGGTGAAAAGGACAGATGGTATTGGGAAGGTGATTTAAATAGCACTCTGCAAAAACTTTCCACTGATAAGGTATGCATATATTAGAAATCATTATCATCGCCACACATTTTTCTTTCCAATGTAAATTTTCAGTTGATGTTCTGCTACCGGATAATTATGTAATATAAGACACTAATTATTTTTTAAAAGTAAATTAAATCAAATACATGTAGTCATGTCTCCAACGATACAAGACAGTGTGTATTTGTAAGATTTGTGTTAGTTTATTTGTTTGGTCCTGGTTGTGCCATGTTAAATGTTGAGGGAACATAGAGGTTTATAGTTTCAGGAGGGTTTTTGTGAGATCCAAGGAAGAAGCAGTTCTGGTTCCATTCATGGTATTACCTCTGGAAATAAGTTGGTTAGGCACAAATGATGTTTTCTTTGAAACTTTCCAGGCACAAATTGAGGGATCAGAAAATATCATTACTCTTTTATACTGGAAGTTCAAAGTTTGAGGTGGTTAACGTAGTATATATTTATTCATTTTTGTAGGTTTCTTTCAAACATTCAAAGCATTTAACAATTACAGAGGATTCTGAGTTGGAGGAAATTTGGCACAGCAAAGCTGCTTTTCAAGATAACTACTTTCACAGTTTAAAAACATTGGTGGTGATGGACATTACAAAAGATCATGTGATTCCATCTCATGTACTAAAGAACTTAGAAGAATTGGAGGTAGAAAGCTGCGGGGCAGTGGAGGTAATATTTGATGTAAATGACACTGCCACGAAGAAAAAAGGAACAGTGGCTCGACTGAAAAAGCTAACTTTAACTATGTTGCCAAATTTGAGCCGTGTATGGAAAAAAAATCCTCAAGGAATTGTTAGCTTTCCCAATTTGCAAGAAGTCTCTGTTTTTGATTGTGGACAGTTAGCATCACTGTTTCCTTTATCCCTTGCAATAAATCTCTTTAAGCTTCAGACACTTGAAATACAGTGGTGTGATAATCTTGTAGAAATTGTTGAAAAAGACGATGCAATTGAACCTGGAAAAGCTGAAATGTTCAAGTTCCCTTGTTTGTTTTCGTTGCTTCTTTATAATCTGCCACTGCTTGCTTGCTTTTATTCTGGAAAACACCGGCTGGAGTGCCACATGTTAGATGTCTTAGACGTGTCCTGTTGTCCTATGTTGAAGCTATTCACATCAAAATTTCATGATAGTTACAAAGAAGCAGTTACAGAGAGTCAGCAACCTCTGTTTTTGGTTGAAGAGGTGACAAAGCATTAGAATTTCAATCTTTTTTTGCGTTTGCTTTTCATTTAGTTTTCTCTTAGCTTCTAACTGCCACCATTTTCTTTCAAATTTGTTTGGCTTGCTAGGTTGTTCCCAAACTGAAAGAATTGACAGTCAATGAGGAAAGCATTATCTTGTTGAGCCATGCACATTTGCCACAAGACCTCTTTTGCAGATTAAATCTTCTTCAGCTATGCTTTGAAGATGAGAACAATAAGAAAGATACTTTTCCTTTTCATTTCCTTCACAAGGTACCCAGTTTAGAACATCTTCAAGTGTACGAGTGCTTTGGTCTAATGGAGATATTTCCATCTCAAACACTCCAATATCATGAAAGAATACTTATCAGATTGAGAAAATTAACCCTAAATAACCTTCCAGAGCTGGACACAATAGGGTTAGAGCACTCATGGATAAAGCCATACACTGAAAAGCTTGAAGTTTTAAAGCTAGAGGAGTGCCCTCGGTTAGAAAGATTAGTGTTCGATGTGGTATCTTTCAGCAATCTGAAACAGTTGGCTGTTGATTCGTGTGAAGAGATGAAGAATTTATTCACTTTTTCAACTGCCAAAAGTTTGGTGCAACTTGAGATCCTAACAGTACTAAATTGTGAATCAATGAAAGAAATAGTAAAAGATGAAGATGAAGAGGCCTATGAGGAGATCATACTTGGACGGCTCAAAACATTAAAACTGAATTTCTTATCAAGGCTAGTATGCTTTTATTCAGGGAATGCAATGTTGCAATTGCCATGTTTGAGTACAGTGACGATAGTTAAATGTCCCGAAATGAAAACATTCTCTGAAGGAGGCTTAAATGCCCCAATGTTTTCTGGGATTAAAACTTCTTTGAAGGATTCTGATTTCCACTTCCACAATGATCTCAACTCGACAGTCCAGTGGCTTCACCAACACGTAAGTAATTCATTACCCAAATTGGATCAATATTCCCACTAAATTTAATCAATTCATAACAAATGTTATATTTGATAACATGATGTTATCTTTTTCAATTTTTATATTTGTCTTGCCAAATGTACTTTTCACATTTCTTCATTATCACAGGTTTCGGTTGAACAGTCAAAGCATTTAACTGTAGCGGATGATTCTAAGCTGGAGAAAATTTTGCACAGCAAAGCTGCGTTTCAAGATAATAATTTTCACAGTTTAAAGTCATTGGTGGTGAAGGACGTGACAATGGATATCGATCATGTGATTCCATCTCAAGTACTTCCTTGCTTAAAGAGCTTGGAAGAATTGCAGGTACAAAGCTGCAAGGCAGTGGGGATAATATTTGAGGTAAATGACATTGACACGAAGAAAAAGGGAATAGTGTCTCGTTTGAAAAAGCTTACTTTAGATACCCTACCAAATTTGAAGTGTGTATGGAACAAAAATCCTCAAGGAATTGTCAGCTTTCCCAATTTGCAAGAAGTGTCTGTCTCTGACTGTGGAGAGTTGACAGCATTGTTCCCTTCATCCCTTGCCAGAAATCTTGTAAAGCTTGAGGAACTTCAGATAGAGAACTGTGACAAGTTGGTAGATATTGTTGGAAAGGATGATGAAATAGAGCTTGAAACAACTAAAGTGTTTAAATTCCCTTGTTTGTTGTTTTTGATTCTTTTTAGGTTGCCACTGCTCAGTTGCTTTTATCCTGGAAAACACCATCTGGAATCCCCCTTGTTAGAAACCTTAGACGTGTCATATTGTCCCAAGTTAAAGTTATTCACATCGGAATTTCATGATAGTCACAAAGAATCGGTTATAGAAATTCAAGTTAGTTCTACAAATACAATTACCCATCTTCAACAGCCTCTGTTCTTGATTGAAAAGGTGACAGCTTTATCCCTTTTGAATCCCAACTTTTTCCATTTCCTCCTTCTAACTGCCACCATTTTCTTTGGAATTTGTTTGACTTTTCTAGGTTGTTCCGAAACTGAAGGAATTGAGCGTCAATGAGGAAAACATTATCTTGTTGAGCCATGCAAATTTGCCACAAGACCTCTTTCGCAAATTAAATTTTCTTCTGCTATGCCAAGAGGATGAGGATGAAGAACACAGGAAAGATACTCTGCCTTTTGATTTCCTTCGCAAGGTACCCGGTTTAGAACATCTTAAACTGTTGGGTTACTTTGGTCTGAAGGAGATATTTCCCTCTAAAAAGCTCAGAGTTCATGACAAAATACTTTCCAGATTGAAACATTTAACCCTAGATAACCTTGAAGAGTTGAAGTCTATAGGGTTAGAGCACCCATGGGTAAAACCACACTCTAAAAGGCTTGAATCATTAGAGCTTATTGAGTGTCCGAAGGTAGTAAAATTAGTGTCTGGTGCAGTATCTTTCATGAATATGAAATGGTTGCATGTGACAGACTGTAAAAGGATGGAGTATCTATTCACATTTTCCATTGCCAAAAGCTTGGTGCAACTTCTGGACCTATCCGTACAAAATTGTGGATCAATAAAAGAAATAGTCAAAAAAGAAAATGAAGATGCTTCTCGTGAGATCATATTTGGATGGGTCAAGACATTAAATCTGGATTCCTTACCATTGCTTGGAAGCTTTTATTCAGGGAATGCCACATTGCAATTTTCACGTTTAAAAAGAGTAACTATATCTAAATGCCCCAGTATGAAGACTTTCTCTCAAGGAGACATAACTGCACCATTTTTTTGTGGGGTTGGAAGTTCGATTGAAGATTTTGATTTAACCTTCCACGGTGATCTCAACACTACAATCAAGAACTTGAGTCACAAACAGGTGCGGAATTCATTTTGGAAAATTGAATTCTTGTATGTTTATAAGCTTAATTCCACACTCATTCCCTGTATATGAAACACTGCTTCAAATTGATATTGAAAAAGTACTTGAACTAACTTGAGCAAAATAGAAAGGGCATGTTAAATCCAATAATGCAAAAATGTTCAAAAATCACATTTAACCCATTTGGAAATATGTTGAAATTGTATTGATTATTCTTTTAATTTGGTTTTAGGTTGAGGGGGATTCCGTCATGGAATCAACTGATAGAGGAAGCAGTGATGATGATAATTACACGTCTGAATAAAGGTTAATGTTAAATCTTATTTTTAAGTGGTTTTACGTCTAACATTTACCTACATTGTTATGAATTATCTATTATTTGGTTTGAATTTTAGTTAGTTGCATATTCTTCATAGGCCAAATAATTCATTAAAACTTTTTAGTGCAGTTTTCTTTTTCACAGTGCAATGAAGAAAAAGAAGAAGTTTCTTTGCATTAAAAGTACATTCATTGAAACATATACTATATGCAGATATTAGTTTTCAAATATGATAAAAAAGAATATACTCAATTATAGTGACATTCGTAATAAACAATAAAAAGCTTATTCATGTATGAAACCAAAATGCAAGTAAATACGAACTCAATTACAAGTGTACACAAAATTTAAGAGATATTAAAAACAAATTTCTAACATTTTAGTGGGAGAAAAAGCATATTTCATTCCAATATATTTTACCCAAATATATATATTGATAATTTACATTTCTTGAATATCTTTTTCAAAGCACATTGTATTAGTTTCCATAATAATAATCATGTCATGTAATGAATTTTTTTTTATATTCATTTTAGTATAATAAACAAAGGTGTGACTATTACTTCATCTATTGGATGCCAACCATAATCTCTGCAAAGATTAGGAATTCTTGAACACTGGTAATGTAGGTTTTTTTTTTCTCTTTAACAATTTAGATTAATTATAGTTTTTATTGTTTATTGTGGTAATGTTAAATTCTTATGTTTTGCAGTTATTTGAGAGTGAAGAACCACTGTCAGAAGATGCTATTGAAAAGGTTCAGTAGGCGAGATAATTTTCAGAACAGAGAAATTTATTGGGTGTTGATCAAATTTATATTTCTTGAGAATGAATGTACATAATTTGCAACTCTATATTAGTTTAGCATACAGTTATACCTTTATGCTTTCATTATTCCATTACATAGAAAAAGATATGATTGAATAAGTATTCTTGGTTTGTTTTTCTGATTTACTGAATGAGTTGTATACATAATAGACAGGTTATTAAAAAAGCGACATATTCTGCACTGATTACTGCATTAATTGGTGTAGAAAATAATTTTGTACATTAGTTATTGTATTAAACATGAATTATGTAATTTAAAATTTAAAAAGCAACTACCAAACTACTCAATGTAGAATATACAATTTTTACTTCTAGATTCACTATCCTAAAAGTGAAAATTTATATTCTAAATTAAAATTAATTTTAATTTCCAAATTAACCAATATAGTTTAAGAATTTTTATACAAAGAATGTCATTTTCACACATATTCGAATCGTGATTATTAACTCGTCTTTTTAGTTTAGACCTATATATGTAATGAAAAGTTGACCACAACATTGTTGATATATTGTTAGAGGTGTCAATTTGGCTCATGAGCTAGTCCTAGTCCTAATTCACCCTGAATAAGCTACCCTTTTAAGGGTTTTCAAATGAGGGGGTCAAAAAAATGTTCTATCCCTAAAGTCTCCTTTCAAGTGGGTTAGAATCAGGTCTAAGGTGGACTTGATTCCACTAAAAGACTTTAATTAACTTTTAAAAACAATATCTTGAGTTTGAGTCAAAGATCGAATCAAGTCGTCTTGGATTGAAAGTCAAGATGGGCATGTCAAGTCGAAGGTCGAGATGGACCGTTATGGACAGAAATTTGAAACTGACCATTATGGGGATGAGTTGTCTCAGATCGAGGATCGAGATGAGACGGTCAGGACCAAAGGTTGAGTCAACAATTGAGATGCATCAAACATGTTGAAGGTCAAGAAGGGTTACTTTGAGCCTAAAGTTGAGGCATACTAGCTAGGGTCGAAGGTCGAGACGAACAAGATCAAACAGAAGGTCAAGACGGGCCAACCCGAACTGAAATTTGGTCAAATTCGACAAAGTAGGCCTAGCTTAAATTCGTCCAAATTTTACACAGTTGGCATCATTTGAAATTCCACTGAATTCAACCGAGTTGACCCTGACTAAAATTTGGCTAATTTTGATGGAGTCAACCACCACCAAAAGTCAGCCAAGATGGCGCTAGCCGAGATTTGATCAAATTTGGCTCAATCAACCATAATCAAAATTTGGTTGAATTCGGTTGGTCTCAATCGAAATTTGGCTGAATTCAATCGAGTGAACCACAATCAAAATTTGATTAAATCCGACCAAGTCAGCCTCAACAAAAAATCATCTGAATTTGACTAAGCCGGCTCTAATTTAAATTTGACCAAGTTAACTTTAATTGAAATTTTGTTGATTTTGACCGAGTGAACCCCAACCAAATTCAGTCAAGTTACCCTTGTCGAGATTTGATGAGTCAAAGTCAAGTCTTGAGATAAACCGAATTGACACCTCTATATATTAGAAAAAGTTTACCTATCGTTTCAAATTAATGCAATGAAGCAATAAATAGGTGATGTTTAATTATATTTGCTATATTTTGGATAGATTCTTAAAAAAAATTGGAAAAAAATAATTCTGTATTCACAATTTATAATTAATTTATGTAAGTATTGAATATTTTCATAGGACTTAGTATACTTCTTTATGCTTTTTTTTTATGATAACTAATTTTAAATTACACAAACTTATTTTAATTTTGAACGGTTGGCTGGATATAGTCCCCTTGAGCCTTAAATATGTACTTTTTTTAAAGTGATAATGTGCAAATTGAGGTATTCATATCGTGTAATTCAATTATTATTAGTTTGTAAAACTACAATATAGCAGCATTTATACCTTCTACAAATATTGATCCTTTCCTCTAACCATTCACCAAAACATGTTTATTCTTTTCTTATTCAGAAGCACAATTTCCTCAAGCATTATTCTTTTGAGAAAAATATTATTCGTTCCCTTTTTTATTCACACCTTGTCAAGCAAAGAATCACTAAAAGATTTCGAAAGTTTCTTACCTTAATTTTTTTTTCTCTAGTCAAGCAAAGAACTTACAATCACTTTCCTCTATATATGGGTTGTGGCTCATTGTTTGCTTATGCAAAGCAACCAAGCAGAAAAAACATTTCAACCAAATTCGATCTAGTGCTTCAGAATCTGATCAAACTTTTTTTTTTTATATTTACATTCTATTTTTATCTTTTATTTATACATTTGGATTTCTGAATTCAAAAAAAAAAACAAAAAAAAAATTTAAAAACCTATATTTTCTACATATTTTAAGTTTATTTTTAATTACCCTGTGTTTTCTTTTGCTATAGCCTCTAAAAAAAATCTAAAAACAGAAGAAAAAAACTGGTTTTTCCTTATTTCGTTCAAATTTGTTCTTTATTACGTTTCTAAATTTCCTGTTTTCCAAACAGTAAAAAGATACAAAAAATAATTATTTTTTTTATTATTTCCTTCCAATTTGTTCTTCTCGTCTGTGTTCCTAAACTTTTGTCAGCATAAAGTTAAAAAAAAAAAAAAAACTCAAATTAAATATAAGAAAAAAATACCTCATTCTGAGTGGTCGATCTTCACCACCTTCCGTGATCACCTATATAAAATCAAACTGAATAGGTAATAGGTACAAGTTTACAACAAGGAAGCAAGGAATCAAGTAAGTAAATCTAATCAACCTTTTCTATAATAATGTTATAATAATATTGTATTTTTGTTGTTTCTTAATATATATACTTTTGTTAATAAAACATGCTCGTTGTCATCGGTTATTCTTTATTGCAATTATGTATTAGTTTCAGCATTGAAACTTTATGAAACATCAAATTTCTATTTCTTTAACACAATGTTACTTTGGTCTACTTTCCAAAGTTTGTATCTTATAGTTCTATTTTATATGTATGAGGAATTGAAGTATGAAGTTGAGGACGAGATCTATATACATATATGCATCATGTGTTTGTTCTCATCTCATTCATCTCATACATGGGTTATTATATATTTTGTTTTTTTTTTTTAATTATTATAATACCTATAGTTTAATTTATTAGAATACATAGAAGATGAGAGAATTAAGGTTTAAAAAGAAACATGTGAGTAAAAAACTAGTTTTATTAATCCTATAGTTTTAAATCATCCTAGAATTTCAAATAATTAAATTTTTGAAACATATGAACCGAGTTTAAATAAAACATTCAAATTATGTTGATGTAACGTCATTTTTAAAACTTAGGCACTAAAGTAAAATTCCTCAAACCACCTTGTCCCCATATCTTGGATTTAAGCTTTTTATAAATTTCAATCCAAAATCTTAAAATTATATTTTTATGAGTGTTTCTTTTTACACGTTCTACTGTTTATTTTTATCCAACATAAAACTTCAAAAACGCACTTAAAAATACTAACAATTTCAATATTGTTCCATTTAATTTTTTTATAAAAGACCAGATATTTCAATTTCATTTTACTTCCAAGTGTCAATGGTGTGTGATCATGTGAGACACTGGGAGGGAGTGCCATGCATTGATGTATAAGGGTAAAATAAAAAAAAATAAAAATCTTTTTTCTTACAACACATAGAATAATTTGACACTGCCACAGACTCCATCTACGTAGCAGAACCCCACTACTGCATATTGGGGTCCCAGAGAAATAGAAAACACTTTTTGCTTCATCTTTGGCAAAGGAAAGGTTCAAGAAGTATGATGGAGTTGAGAGAGGGAGAGATTCTAAAGCGAGCTTTTTGTATTGAAGAGCTAACTTTTAGTGCTTTCTCAACCTTCTAGGTATTTCTAAACCTACATTTCTAACAATTTCCAAAGTTCTGCAGTAGTTTTCAACACAAACATATAACAACCTTAAATTAAGTTGTGCTATATACTTCCTTATCCGTACTTTTGTGTCGTAGTTCTTTTTTTTTTTTTTTAAATTTTGCATTTGTAACATCCAGGAAAAAGCTGTAACCATAGCATAAGAATAAAAAGGAATTTTGTGTCAATTGTAAAGGGAGCAATGGAGACAATTATTTCCACAACTACCGAAACTGCACTTCAAATTGGAGGTGGTGTGGTAAAACGACAATTGGGCTACTTTTTTAATTACAATGAGAAATTTCAAGAGTTGAAAGATTACATTGTGATGCTGGGTGATGCTAGGAAGAGGGTACAGAATGAAGTTAAGAAAGCAGAGAGGAATGCAGAAGAAATTGAAGATGACGTTCATAATTGGTTCAAACAGGTGGATGGAAAGATAAAAAAATATGCAAGTTTTATTGTAGATGAACGCCATTCAAAGATCAGTTCAATTGGTTTCTTTCCAAATAACTTGCATTTAAGGTATAGGTTAGGAAGGAATGCTACCAAGATGATAGAAGAAATAAAAGCAGATGAACATTGGAAAAAGAAGTTTGACAGAGTTTCCTATCGAGTATTTCCAACTGTTGATTCTGCTTTGACAACCACTGGTTATGAAAGCTTTGGCTCAAGAAACAAAACTTTGGAGATGATTATGAAAACTCTCGAAGACTCTAAAACTAATATGGTTGGAGTTTATGGGGTTGGTGGTGTGGGTAAGACCATTTTAGTGAAAGCAATTGCCAAGAAAGTTCAGGAAAAGAAACTATTCAATATGGTGGTTATGGCAAACATAACAAGAAATCCTGATATAAAAAATATTCAAGGACAAATTGCAGAGATGTTAGGAATGAGAATGGAAGAGGAAAGTGAAACTCTAAGAGCAGATCTAATTCGAAAGAGGTTAAAGAAAGAAAAGGAGAACACACTTATAATCCTAGATGATCTCTGGGATGGACTGGACTTGAATAAATTGGGGATTCCAAGTAGTGATGATGAAGATGATGATAACCAATGGGATGTTAAGGATATTTCTGATTTTGGTTATAATAAGAGGGAAAAAGAAGATATGTCTATTGATTTTGATAAGATGAAAAAGGACAAGTCATCTGCAGATTCCAATAAGGTAAAAAAAGAAAAGGTACCAATCGATCACAAAAGATGCAAAATTCTTCTAACATCTAGAAGTAAAGAAGTAATATGTAATCAAATGGATGTGAAGGATCAATCAACTTTCTTGGTAGGAGTCATTGATGAAAAGGAGGCAGAAACCTTGCTTAAGAAAGTGGCTGGTATACATTCCACAAATTCTGTGTTTGATAGGGAAGTTACTGAAATTGCCAAAATGTGTGCTGGGTTGCCTATAGCATTAGTTTCCATTGGCAGGGCACTAAAGAATAAGAGCGCTTCTGTATGGGAGGATGTCTATCGACAAATCAAAAGACAAAGTTTTACAGAAGAGCAGGAATCTATTGAATTCTCTGTAAAGTTGAGCTATGATCATCTTAAAAATGATGAGCTTAAGTGTCTTTTTTTACAATGTGCTAGAATGGGAAATGATGCTTTGATTATGGATTTGGTGAAATTCTGTATTGGTTCGGGTTTGCTTCAAGGAGTCCACACAATTAAAGAAGCAAGAAACAGAGTAAATGTGCTGATAGAAGGGCTAAAAGACTCAAGCTTGTTGGTGGAAAGTTATTCCATTGAGCGCTTCAACATGCATGACATTGTGCGTGATGTTGCTCTTTCAATATCATCAAAAGAAAAACATGTACTGTTTATGAAAAATGGCATACTAGATGAGTGGCCGCATAAGGATGAACTTAAAAGGTACACTGCTATTTTCTTACAATATTATGATTTCAATGATCTTCCTAAGCATATACATTGTCCTAAACTACAAGTCTTGCATATCAGCAGTAAAGATGATTTAATGAAGATACCAAACAACTTTTTCGAAGATATGTTTGAGCTGAGAGTCTTAATATTAACTGGTGTTAATTTTTCACGCTTACCTTCTTCCCTTAAATGCCTAAAAAAACTAAGAATGCTTAGTTTGGAGAGATGTAGTCTAGGAAAGAACCTATCAGACATTGGAATGTTAAAGAAATTGCGAATCCTTACTCTTTCAGGATCTAATATTGAAAGTTTGCCCCATGAATTCGGGCAATTGGATAAACTACAACTTTTTGACTTAAGCAATTGTCCAAAACTAAGAATAATACCTCCCAATATCATATCAAGGATGAAGAGTTTGGAAGAGTTCTATATGAGAGACTACTCAATTCAAGAGAAGGAAGAGCAGAATATCCAAAGTCTAAATGCTACTCTTGCTGAGTTGATGCAGTTAAATCAGTTAAGAACTCTAGACATACACATTCCAAGTGTTGCCAATTTTCCGCAAAACATGTTCTTTGACAAGTTAGAGAGTTACAAGATTGTCATTGGAGAACTCAACATGCTATCATTGGTGGAATTCAAAGTATTGGATAAGTATGAAGCGGTGAGGTTTTTGGCACTGAACCTAAGAGGTAATCATATTAACATTCATTCTCAAAAATGGATTAAGATGTTGTTTAAAAATGTTGAATATTTGCTGCTGGGAGATCTCAATGATGTTAATGATGTTCTCTATGAATTCAATGTTGAAGGGTTTGCAAATTTGAAACATCTATATGTTGTAAACAATTTTGGCATCCAGTTTATTATTAACTCAGTGGAGCAGTTTCAGCCTTTACTAGCTTTCCCCAAACTGGAGTCCATGAGTCTTTACAAACTAGAGAATTTGGAGAAAATATGTGACAATAAGCTCACAAGGGACTCTTTCAGCAGATTAAAGATCATCAATGTTAAAACATGTGGTCAATTGAAAAATATTTTCTCTTTTTCAATGATTGAATGTTTTGGCATGCTTGAAAGAATTGAAGTGTGTGATTGTGATTCTTTGAAGGAGATTGTTTCTGTTGAAGGAGAATCATATAATGCCGATGCTATTGAATCTGAGAAGATCGAGTTTCCTCAGTTAAGATTTTTAACATTACAATCATTACCAGCATTTTGTTGTTTATCCACGAACTGTAAGATGCCTTTAATCTCACAATCATTTGAAGACCAAGTGCCAAACAAGGAGATCAAGGAAATTACTTCAGCATCTGAACAAGATAACAATTGTTTCCTTTCGCTCTTCAATGGAAAGGTATTAAAAAAAAATATTACCATAAATGTTTACCATTTACTTCACATTTACAATTTTTAATGTTCAATGTGATATGTTTTTTCTCTACAAGATGTAAGAGTCAATCTCTTTATGTGTTGGCTTTCTCTTGGGTTAGTAGAACTTTGAAATTAAAAATTAGTTATTCTTAAGACAATATTTATGTGTTCTTCCAGGTTTCGATTCCCAAATTAGAATGTTTGGAGTTATCCTCTATCCACATCCCACAGATATGGAATGATCAATCTTTGCATTCTTTTCAAAATTTGGTTAAGTTGAAGGTATCAGACTGTGACAATTTGAAATATTTATTGTCATTCCCCACAGCTGGAAGTCTAGTGAATCTCCAGAGCCTTTTCGTAAGTGGATGTAAATTGATGGAGGACATATTTAGTACAAAAGATGCAACGGTGTGTAGAGTCATCTAATTTAATTTAACTGTTAATGTCTTTTTTTGTTCAATTGCACGTATTGCTAATGAATACTTCCAATTGCTGCAGAATATTGATATTTTTCCTAAGTTGAAGGAAATGGAGATCAACTACATGAAACAACTGAATACCATATGGCAGCCCCATATGGGTTTTAATTCCTTTAACCGTTTGGATTCTTTGATAGTAAGAAAATGCAACAAACTAGTTACAATATTTCCTAATCACATTGAAAAAGGGTTTGAGAGCCTTCAAAGTTTGGTGATTACTGATTGTACGTCAGTGGAAACCATATTTGACTTTGGGAATATTCCACAAACTTATGGTAGAAGTGAGTTAAACTTGCATGATGTCTTCTTAAAAGGGTTGCCAAAGTTGGTACATATATGGAAGTTGGACACTGATGAAATTCTTAATATTAATAATCTGCAAAGCATTGTTGTTCACAAGTGTAAAATGTTAGAATATCTGTTTCCACTCTCGGTTGCAAGTGGCTTAGAAAAACTGGAAACGCTTGATGTATCTAATTGCTGGGAAATGAAGGAGGTTGTTGCTTGGAACAGTCGATCAAATGAAGAAGATGTCACCATTAGGTTCCCTCAGCTAAATACTCTGTCGTTACAGCATTTGTTTGAACTCAGGAATTTCTATCCAGGAACACACAGTTTAGAATGGCCATTGTTGCGAAAATTTTCTTTACTCGTTTGTAGCAACTTGGAAGAAACCACAAATTCACAAATGAATCCAATCCTTCTAGCCACAGAAAAGGTACGAAAATAATTTATTCATGAAAGTCATTCATGCAACTTAAGTTTAATGAAAATCTTTGTCTTGCAAGATTAGTGGTTGTAAATAATATGCTTCATTAACTCCTACTTTTTAGGTGATTCACAATTTGGAATATATGTCAATAAGCTCGAAGGAAGCAAAGTGGTTACAGTTCTACATTGTTAGCGTCCATAGAATGCACAAATTAAAATCGCTTGTCTTGTCTGGATTGAAGAATACTGAAATTGTCTTTTGGTTGCTTCATAGACTTCCTAATTTGGAAAGCCTAACATTGATGAATTGTCTCTTCAAAGAGTTTTGGGCTTCTACTAGCCTTGCCACAGATGAAAAAATTGGGATTGTCGTGCAACTGAAGGAGTTGGTGTTTAACAATGTGTGGTATTTACAGAGTATAGGTTTTGAACATGGCCTGCTTCTTCAGAGGGTGGAGCACTTAGTCGTTTCTGGATGTCCAAAATTGAAAAGCTTAATGCCACCCCTGGCGTCTTTCAGTTACTTGACGTATTTGGAAGTAACTGATTGTTTAGGATTGTTAAATTTAATGACATCCTCAACTGCCAAGAGCTTGGTTCAACTCCTAACCTTGAAGGTAAGTCTTTGTGAAGATATGAAGAAAATTATTAAGAAAGAGGAAAAACGACAAGTGATTGAGTTTAGACAACTAAAAGCTATTGAATTGGTGTCCCTAGAAAACCTCACTTGTTTCTGCAGTTCTGAGAAGTGTGACTTAAAGTTCCCCTCGCTTGAAAATTTATTAGTGAGTGATTGCCCTAAGATGGAAACATTCTGTGAAATCCAAAGTGCACCTAATCTAAGAAAAGTACATGTTGCAGCTGGTGAAAAAGACAGATGGTACTGGGAACGCAATTTGAATGCCACTTTGAAAAAAATTTCCACTGATCAGGTATGCAAATATTAGATTATTTGTTAATCATCATAATAAATTGCCATATTCTCTTCACATAATTCAGTTTTCAATAAAAATTTCAGCAAATGTTCTGCCATCGAATAATTATGTATTTTTTCTAAATCAAATCAAATGAATACATGTAGTCATGTTCCCACAAAAATCTGTTGGATGGCAAATGGGTTTTAGCTTATCTAGGAGCTCATTGAGGTGTTACTATCACTCCTTAAGAGTCGTGCAGCAGGATTTGTTTAGTCATTTTTATGAGTTTTTGAAGTGTATAGGAAAAAACAATTTAACAGTTGGACAAGGAAATGAGACTCAAGTTGGAAACAATTCTGGTGAATTCAATTAAGAGATATATACTTTATAGGCAATTGTCCCTTACCTGGGAACTTTGACCCTTCCTTGCTCAATGGGTACTCTGCACCTATTAAAGGCACTCATTGTGGCTGTGCCAAATTGTAAACCAAAGAACTCTAACTCACTGATACCATACTCAATGTATTCATGTACACATTAGATGCTTTATTTAGATTTAAGTACAGAAACAATTGAGGATCTAATATTAAAAGAAACCCCAAATTTCTAGATATGGAATCTTTCCATATTTTGCTAATACAAAGAATAAATGCATACCTTTAACATGTTGGAGGGGCACAGATGATGCTCCAGTTGGTGTGTTTCTGGAGGTGGTATAGTTGGTATTGTTTTGGTGCGGAATGTTTAAGAAAAAGTTATCTCACATTCTCAGTAGTTTACACTACCCTCATTCTACCCCTTAAGGTGAAAAGGAATTTCAGTATTGGTTCTGATAAGATAGTATTATCTTTCTCAAGTGAAATTTTTGTATTTGCATTGCCTTATCCACTTTTCCTTTTTGTCTATTTTCATAGGTTTCCTTTGAAGATTCAAAGGAATTGACACTTATGGAGGATAGTCTTGAGGATATTTGGTACAAGAAAGTTGTTTTTCCATACAATTACTTTGGCAATTTAAAGAAACTGGTGGTGGAGGACATTGAAAAAGAAGCTGTGATTCCATCTCAAATACTTGCTTGCTTGAAGAGCCTGGAAGAATTGCAGGTACATAAATGCGAGGCAGTTAAGTTTGTATTTGATATGCTTGACATTGAGATGAAGAAAACCAAGGGAATAATCTCTCGTTTGAAAAAGCTTGACTTGGATGACTTGACAAATTTGACTTGTGTATGGAACAAAAATCCTCAAGGAATTGTGAGTTTTCCCTATTTGCAAGAGTTGAGACTTGTAAAGCTACAGAAACTTGAAAATCTATTCCCTTCATCCGTTGCCAGGAATCTTGTAAAACTACAGAAACTTAAAATACTGAGGTGTGACGGGTTGGTAGAAATCGTTGCAAAAGAAGATGCAACAGAACATGGCACAACTGAAATATTTTATTTCCCTTGTTTGTCTTCCTTTTCTCTTTATAAGCTGTCAAAGCTTAGTTGCTTTTATCCAGGAAAACACCTTCTGGAATGTCCCATGCTAGAAACCTTGGACGTGTCGTATTGTCCTATGTTGAAGCTATTCACTTCAGAATTTTATGGGAAAGGACCAGTTAGAGAGAGTGAAGTCAGTGCTCCCAATACTGTTAGCCAGCTTCAACAACCTCTCTTCTCTGTTGAAAAGGTGACAAATCACAAGCACTCTTTTCTTTTCTTTTCTTTTTCCATTTTATTATATATTTCCCTCTTATTGCTTCAAACTGCTACCATGACATTTCTTTTGAATTCATTTCACCTTGCTAGGTTGCTCCAAAACTGAAACAATTGACACTCAGTGAAGAAAATATTATCTTGCTGAGCCAAGGAGAGTGGCCACACCTCCTTCGCACTTTAAATAAACTTGATCTATCCTTTGAACATCATGACAAAGAGAAAGATACTTTGCCTTTTGATTTCCTTTTCAAGCTACCCAGTTTACAACGTCTAGTTGTAAGGCGATGCTTTGGTCTCAAGGAGATGTTTTCCTCTCAACAACTTGAAGTTCATGACAGAAAACTTCCAGAATTGGAAAGATTAACCTTATTAAATCTTCAAGAGCTGGAGTCAATAGGGTTAGAGCACCCATGGGTAAAGCCATTTTCTGTAACTCTGAAAAAGTTGACTGTACGGTTTTGTGAAAATATTCATTATTTGTTCACCTTTTCAACTGCCGAAAGTTTGGTGCAACTTGAGTTCTTATATATAAAGAAATGTGGATTAATAAGAGAAATAGTAAAAAAAGAAGATGAAGATGCTTCTGCTGAGATCAAGTTTAGACGGCTCACAACATTAGAGATGGATTCCTTACCAATGTTAGCAAGCTTTTATTCAGGAAAGGCCACTTTGCATTTCTCAAGACTGAAAACAGTCACAGTGAATGAATGCCCCAATATGAGAACTTTCTCTGAAGGAAGCATAAATGCGCCAATGTTTCATGGGATTGAAACTTTAACAGATGATTATGGCTTAACTTTCCACAATGATCTCAACTCTACAGTCCAGTGGCTGCTTGTCAAACAGGTAAGGAATTCATTATCGTAAAAGTTTTGGGGATTGGAAGATGCAGAGTTAAAGGAGGGTGGGAAGTCCTTAAAATTATTAATTTCAAGTTGGTATATACGCAACTTTATCTGATTTGCATAAAAAGAATAGTGCTTAAGTTTTACTTCTCTACCTTTCCATTTTAAAGTAGAGTAGTAGATCGTACCTACGGAGGTTTGCTGCCACATGTTTGAAGATGCCCAATACGTAGTTCTTTAAAGAAATGGTTTATCTTAATTTCATGAAGCATGACATAAATTTAAATATTCAAAAATATTACTTCAAAATTATAGTTGTTAAAATGAGTACTTAACTTATGTTTTTGTAAGCTATACAATTGGTCTCGTATTATTACTTGACAAGTATGCTTTTTTCATTAATTTCTTTTATTCAAAACAGTTTTTGTTTACTAATTGGAAATATTTTGAAATTAATAGTGTAAATTTATAGCAAAATTAAATGTTTCTTTCACATTCTTAGTGTGTATACAGTATCTCTGATACAGCGATGCCTCTGTTATGATAAGAAACGAAGTTCAAAACTTAAGGTGGTTCAAAACTCTTTTTGATAACGTAATGTTCATTTCAAGTGATGTTCTAATATTTGTCCTTCTATATCCACTTCTTATTTTTTTTTTCCATATTAAAACATTGGACAATGAAGGAGAATCTTGAGATGGAAGAATTTTGGCATGGCAAAGCTGCGTTGCGAGACAACTACTTTCAAAGAGTAAAAACATTGGTGTTAAAGAACATTACAGAAAATATTGAGATTTCATCTCAAATCCTTTATGTCTTAAGGAGCTTGGAAGAATTGCAGGTGCATAGCTGCAAGGCTGTGCAGGTAATATTTGACATTGAAACGATGGAAAGCAATGGAATAGTCTCTCCTTTGAAAAAGCTTACTATAGAGAAGTTGCCAAATTTGGAGTGGGTATGGAGACAAAATACACAAGGAATGATCAACTTTCCAAATTTGCAAGAAGTGAGTGTTGGTGAATGCAAACGCTTGGCAACATTATTCCATTCATCCCTTTCCAAAAATCTCGTAAAGCTTGAGACACTTGAGATACAGAACTGTGCGAAGTTGGTATCAATCGTTGGAAAGGAAGTTGCAATGGAACAGGAAACAACTACAATGTTTGAATTCTCTTGTTTGTCCTCTCTGCTTCTTTATAAGCTGCCACAACTAAGTTGCTTTTATCCTGGAAAACACCATCTGGAATGCCCAATATTAGAAAGCTTAGACGTGTCCTATTGTCCAGAGTTGAAACTATTCACATCTGAATTTATTGATAGTGACACAAAAGAAATTACAGAAAGTGAAGTTAGTTCTCCATATTCGTCGGAGAGTGAAGTTAGTTCTTCAGATACAGCAGATAGTGAAGTTAGTTCTTCAGATACAGCAGATAGTGAAGTTAGTTCTCGAGATACAATTAGCCAGCTTCAGCAACCTTTCTTCTTTGTTGAGAAGGTGACAAAACACTACCAATTTTGAGTTGTATTTTTGTTTCCATTATTTTGTTCCATCTAACTCCACATTTACTTTTGAATTTGTTTACCTTGTTAGGTTGTTCCCAAACTGAAAAAATTGACACTCAATGAGGAACACTTTATGTTATTGAGCAATAAACATTTGCCACAAGACCTCCTTGGCAAATTAAACTATCTTGGGCTATGCTTTGAAGATGCTGACAGTGAAGATGCTGACAGTGAAGATGCTGACGATGAAGATGCTGACAGTGAAGATGCTGACGATGAAGATGCTGACAGTGAAGATGCTGACAGTGAAGAAGATGCTGACAGTGAAGATACTGACAGTGAAGAAGATGCTGACTGTGAAGATGCTGACATTGAAGATGCTGACGGCGAAGATGCTGACAGTGAAGATGCTGACGATGAAGATGCTGACAGTGAAGATGCTGACAGTGAAGAAGATGCTGACAGTGAAGATACTGACAGTGAAGAAGATGCTGACTGTGAAGATGCTGACGGCGAAGATGCTGACAGTGAAGATGCTGACGATGAAGATGCTGACAGTGAAGATGCTGACAGTGAAGAAGATGCTGACAGTGAAGATACTGACAGTGAAGAAGATGCTGACTGT
>Ga0214544_1004022_pt1 | contig 29848 bp, 34 predicted proteins | sample CNSS3metaG_FD_160074 | JGI IMG/M metagenome (GOLD analysis project Ga0214544, IMG submission 160074) | Root nodule microbial communities from cowpea collected in UCLA plant growth center, Los Angeles, California, USA - CNSS3 | ecosystem: Host-associated > Plants > Roots > Nodule | place: USA...
ACTATAGTCAACAAGTCAAACCTAGTCAAAGGTCAACAAGTCAACTAAAGTTGATTAAACTAAGTCAACTTAGGGAATCAAAAATAACAAACACAAATGAAAGGGATGAAGGATTAATGAACTTCCTTTCTAAACATGCTTAGTCTTCTTAAGCATGTGTCTCCATCCTTGGTTGGGGTCAATCCTTCATCAGACAAGGTGGGAAATCAAATTCCACCCCAAATGCATATAAATTAATAGTGATTCTGATAACCAGAGCAAAAGTTATGGTCCTGTGAAGTTTCACTAAAAATTATTCCAAATTTTTTTTTGAATCTCTTAACTCAGACCATACCAATTGCTCTAGCTATTTTTCCTATCAAGTTCAATGTCTTACAAGTGGGGGGGGGGGAAATTTCAAGTCAAAACAAGCACCGTAGCTACCAGAACAAAAATCCAGAAGTTAAATGCCAGATTCAAACACTATTCATACACAATTCACTACTACAAATGACATTATTCATGCGCGCTGCGACACTATTCACTACACTACACAGAAACACACAGGAATGGAAACAGGCCCTGAACTTAACACAACATTAACATAACAATGAACATATACCAACTCAACCACACTTGAACTACACACACACCAAAACACAGAACACAAACACACTGAAAATTTTACTTTGAACGAAACGATTGGTCCCCGGCAACGGGGCCAAATTTGATAGAGGTCGTACCCCACCAAATTAAATCATATTAAATGCAGTACATGAAAGTGAACCAAGTCGTCTCCCAACGACCAATATTTTCATTCAAAGCGAAATTTCCAGATGAACACAATAATAACATAGAATGGGGGGTTGGCAGACACATTCAGAATGCTAATAAACAAATTAAATTAAATGCTATAGTGATTAAAACCGTATTGACATCCTTGATTCAAACGCAATTTCACTTATCATAGGCTACCAAATTAACACCAACTCTGCCTTATCTCAATCCACTAGATAATAATTCACTAAGCGAAAATTACAATCTAGCTTCATTATGCATTTAAGCAATGCACACATCCTTAAATTCGTGACAACCAAGCTACATACATTAGGCATGAACATATATTAACCAAAGCATATGCAATTACTCTGAAAATTAAGCATTAACAGATTCACCACATGCATTCCACGAATTCAGAACAAAAACATGGCAGATTTCACAAAACAAGCACAACCTCAAAGCTTCATTGCATTTTTCATCAAGGAGTCAATACACGAATTTAGCTAGACATGGAAATGAGCAATTAAACACTTCAAAACTGGAATCACAAAAACAGAACCAAGAACCCTAACTTATGAAATCTGAAAAACGCAATTTAAGAGCAAAAATAAAGATTTCAAAGCTTAAATGGAATGCAAAACGGTGCTATCATATATAAATGCGAAAGCCCCATGAATGGGTATTGTTCCAAGTCAATGAAATCACAAAACGAGTTGCCCAATGTAGAAAACGAAATCAAAACGCAAAACCCTCAATGGGTACTGTCAAATGTGCATAAAAACGGTAAAAATGACCCAAAAATGTGAAAAACCGTAAGGGGGACATCCATGGAAGCACGAAAAAAAATGGAGTTGGAGAGAATGGAGAAGATGAAGTAGCGACTCCCCTTCCATGCAGACCTAATTCTCGTAGTCATTTCACCCCCAGCCACTCAGAATTGCGAAACTGCCATTATGAGCTGCAGAATTACAAAAATGCCACTCTGGGCCTCAAATGTTGACCCATTGACTTTGCTGACGTGGAAATGACATGGAAATGATGTGGAAATGATGTGGCGACTCTCTTCAACTGAATATTGATGTCCAAGCTCCAAAATTGCTTCACGCAAATATCTGAAAATAATTAAAAACACAAATTAGGCCAAATAATGTGAAATTAGTCCAAATTCGGAACAATGGCCCAATAAAGCCCAACAGATGAAAAACACTCTAAAGATGAACAATTAAGCACTAATCAACTGTCTAATGGGTACACAAAGGCTATTGGAATGGAAGAAAATAATGACTCATCAGACGCCCAACTGTTAGGATGCCGCTGATTGGGTGCAACATTTAGTACCCTTAGCACTCCCATTGTAAAGTCATCAAAAGGAAGACAAACATGCAAATCATAGATTAAGGTAGAGTACATGTAGAAAAAATCATGCGAATGACCTTCTCGACCGTGACATACACTATCCCCACTCTTGGCTCGCTCTATACTAACAATGCGATCGTCTACTATATCAGCTAGAATGCCATACTTCTTACGAAAATCAACTATGGCTGCAAACTTACTAAACCTAGACAAAGGGATTTCACCCGGGGATCTACCCATTCGTACCCCGGGTGATGCAGGGCCGAGAACTCCTCGGCACCTACAAAGTCCTCATCGTCCCTCTGAGCATTATCACAACATGGGGAGTGAGACACGGTCCCCTCCTCCTTTGAGTCACTATGCCTGCTGGAAAGATAATAAGCAGAGAAGGATGACATACCTGGGGTGGTGCTGATAGGAAACGCTCGGCTGGAGTTGGCTCACTTCCTAAATGGATCCTTTGCCTCAACACCAAGACCCCACCTCTATTTATAGTGGACCACCTTCACAAGGGTAACCCCCTCATAACCATGAGATCTCGCTCCATCCAACGGTTGTCGGCACATCTCCTTTAACTCCCCACCTACAACATCTCATTATTATGACAAGATAGCCTCAAACGACGAGCCAAGTTACTACTTTCCCTTTCCCCATAATTAAAGCAAGTCTCATAAACACAAGTGGTTGGGGACATCTCAGTACCATTTCCAAGACAACACATCATAGCCTCTTGTGAACTTTGTTCACTACGAGCCTAAGGGGGCTGATGTTGGTGTATGGTCGGGTACTTTTCGGCCCAGTAAGGGGAAAATGGTCGAGATCATCCCAGCCCAGGTAAGAGAACCCTCATACTCTGGCCCAATCGCAGGGGCTTCGATCCAGCGCGACGCTGACAGCCCAATAAGTGTGATGGTCGGGTACATCCCGGCCCTCTTGGCCGAGTACATCCCGGCCCAAAGGAGTGGCAGATGGAATATGGGATTATGGTGCAGAGGTACAAAGGAGCAGCGCGCAATCTCAGCCAAAAAGGAAGGAGTTGATATTTGGCAAAGTACAGACTAGCAAACCCCAAAAAGGAAGGAGTCGATATCTGGCAAAGTACAGACGGGCAAACCCCAAAAAGGAAGGAGTTGATATTTGAGAGGTACAGATGGCCAAACCCTAAAAAGGAAGGAGTTGATCTTTAACAAAAGTACAGACGAACAAATCTCAGAATGGAAAGAGCTGATCTTTAACAAAGGCACAAACGAACAATCTCAGTCAATAAGGAAAGAACCGATGCGTGCAACCGCAGTCGGAAAGGGAAAGAATTGATCCTCGAATACAAACGGCCCGCAAATAATAATAACAGGTCCATTAAGAAATTAGTATAAATTAATGCCTAGTGAACACGTAAAGGTATGGTTTTCTCATTGAACCAATTACACCTCATATCGAATCACTTACTGACTTGAGCGTCGGAGTGCCTGCAGGTACCCCCACCCCCGGAGTGTAAGCGGTAGGGAGATCCAAGAGGAGTCCAGGGAGGAACAGGAAGAGGTTCGACACAGAGGGTTCTTGAGATCGTCTGGTTCCGCACCAAAATAGTATCGATCAGGTACAAGAATTATATTAAAAAATGAGAAAAAAATAAAAATACAGAAGTATTTTCAAAGTATTTTAAATTCAAAATAAAGAAAAAGTATCTTTTTTAATTGTTTTGATAAATTTTTTTAGTTTCATAATTGAAATATAATATAATAAATAAAATAAGATAATGAAATATTAGTAAAATTATCATTGTCTAAAAAATAAAAAATATAAATATATAGAAACATTGAGAAATATTCAACCATAAATACATATTTAAAAAAACATTTTAAATTAAAAATAGAAAAGATTATTATTTTTTATTAAATTTGATAACATTTTAAGTTTTCTAATTGAAATATTGTACTACAAGAAAGTCCTAATTACTTATGACTGACCAATTATTTAAAAGAAATTACTGTAGAGGTGGTTAAGCGTATATATTAATTGTTAAACTGCTATATTTGATTTGTTCATTGTTAAGCTACGTCAATAATTTTTTAACCTAATTGTACTTCAATTGTGGTAAGTTAGATTATAACATTGTACGTCAATATTATAGTTTTATATATTTAATAATAATATTTATAGTTTATGGTCATTGTAATAGAAATATTTAAATAAAATAAAAATAAATATTATCAATTTTGATTACATAAATATTTAAATGTAATACTATACTAATATTTTTACTATTACCAATATTATCAATAAATTTAATAATAACAACAATCATATATAATCATAATATTAATATATTATATATTAATATTGTTAATAATACTAATAATAATAATAACAATAATAATATAGTAATAATTTTACTATTACTACTAATGTTAATAATTTTTACAATAACAAAATATAATAGTAATAATACTAATAGTAATACTAATAATTTCACTCCTAATTTAAGTATTAATTTTCGTATATTATAGTTAATAATTTTTCTAATTACTTCTTTACTCATAATAATGATAATAAAACTATTTTTTTGAATTACTTCGATGTAATGATAAATCAGAAACAAAAGGAATAAAAAAATGCAAGTAATTGGAACATGATCATGTAGTAAATATCAATAAAATGGGTGTCTAACTATAATAATAATATCCCGTATTGATAAAAATAAAAATAATAATAATAATAATACACAACTTCATATATAAAGATACATGGTCTCATATTTTGTTTTTACAATTATATTCTCTTATTTCTTATTTTTTAAATTTAAATTATTATTGATAATAAAAAAAATTAGTCTTTAGTTCTATTATTTTAATAATTTTAGTAACTACTTTTTTTAATTCAGCTAATTACTCGGATGTAAAGATAAATCAACAACAAAACAAATAAAAATGCAAGTAATTAATATATAATCCGTAATAGATAAAAGTAAAATGTGTATCAAAATACTACAATTTAAATAATAACACTAAGATTGATATTAATATGATAATAATAACACTAATATTATTTAAAATAAAAATACAAATAATAATAATAATAATTATTATTATTATTATATTAATATTAATACTAACGGTAATTATTATTTTTTAAATTTAAATGATTATTCATAATAAAAAAACTACATTTTAGTTTTATTATTTTACTAATTTTAGTAACTACTTTTTTGGATTCAACTAATTACTCAAATGTAAAACAAACCAACAACAAAGCAAATAACAATGCAAGTAATTAAAATATAATCTCGTAGTATATAAAATAAGATGTGTATCTAAATACTATAATCCAAATAATAAAAATATAATCTTGTGTCAAAACGGAAATAATATTAATAATACTAATATTATTTATGATAAGTATAGTACTAATTACCGTAAATAATAATAATAGTACTAATATATTATAGTTAATAATTTTTCGTATATTATAGTTAATAATTTTTCTAATTACTTCTTTACTCATAATAATAATAATAATAATAATAATAATAATAATAATAGTAATAACTATTTTTTTTAATTAATTAATTCAATGTAATGATAAATCAACAACAAAAGGAACAAAAAAGTGCAAGTAGTTGGAACATGATTATGTAGTAAATATAAATAAAATGGGTGTCTAACTAAAATAATAATATCTTGTATTGATAAAAATAATAATAATACACAACTACATATATAGAGATACATGGTCTCCTATTTTGATTTTACAATTATATTCTCTTAATTATTATTTTTTACATTTAGATGATTATTGATAATAAAAAAATTAGTCTTTAGTTCTATTATTTTACTAATTTTAGTAACTACTTTTTCTAATTCAACTAATTACTCGGATGAAAAGTTAAATCAATAACAAAACAAATAAAAATGCAAGTAATTAATATATAATTCTAAATGAAGAGCCCAAAGGCAGAAGTCAATCCAAAGGCTAAGCAGCGGAACCATCACCTCCCTGTTGACCATGGGTGTTCCTCGCATCTACTCACATCAACAAGTTGATGATCATCGCAAAAGAGAGTACCACACAGCAGAACACACAACAAAAACAGAAGGGTAAGCTAGAGCCAAAAGTGGTTTTATCATGCAATCAAATATACTTTCATAGTAAATTATATATACATCACCCAAGCATGTTATGATCTTCCAAAACAATACACTAAGACTCGACTCGACTCATCCGGATACATATAACTTGGTCGGATTCAGCGGATGTTTGCACTTGTGGTGGATACCCTTTGCTCACCCCCGAGCTATGCGTTACAAGTGTTACAATGAATCAATTCCCTCACACACAAGGTTAGCCCTTAATGAGTTTCAAGCCTCCTACTACTCTCAACACAGGAGTTAGTCCGCTCTAAGTGAAACTAACTGACTCCTTAGAGTGGCAGGATGTGATCCTTACCTTGAATCCTTACCGAGTTATATAGATGGGGACCACCATAGACACCCACTAACAGGGGCCATGGAATTACGCCCCGACCACTGAAGCACGACCCTGAAACCCCACCTAGAGATTTCAAGGAATTACGCACTGACCATGGACCAATCATCAAACAAATAATATTGGGTTAAATATGTTTTTGGTCCCTCAAGTTTCAGCAAAATTTGGAATTAGTCCCTCATTAAAACTTTTGACCAATTTAGTCCTTCATCTTTCAAAATGCATGAATTTAGTCTTTTTAATCAAATTTTATTAAGTTTATCTGGCGTTTCAAGCGCATTTCATGATAGTATTTAAATTATTTACACTGTTTGACACATTTTTGCTTCAATGCTAACTTAAATACTATCATGAAATGTGCTTGAAACGTCAGATAAACTTAATAAAATTTGGTTAAAAGAACTAAATTCACACATTTTGAAAGATGAAGGACTAAATTGGTATAAAGTTTTGATGAGGGACTAATTCCAAAATTCACTGAAACTTGAGGGACCAAAATCATATTTAACCCAATAATATTTAACATGCACATATAAATATCTCATGTCGAACTTTACCATCCATCCTCATTTGTATTCCATGTTGAATCCATACCATCTCATTCTTCCCAATCCATGAATATAGAATTTCACCTCATACCAATACCATGCCATTTTGATACCAACCATTTCATTGAAATCACATGCCAAGATCATATCCAAAATTCATCATTTGCTCACCCATGAACCATTCCATATCTTATATCAAATTCATACCCAACTCATCATATTCAATTCATGTTAAACTCATAAGCCACAAACCATAATTCATCATATTCACACAAGGTCACTCAATTCATACTTTAAACGACATAATCAATCCAAACATATGATTAATATCCAAAAACAAAGAAAACAAGGAGCAAACCCACCCCTCGCACAGCCCCTCGCTTAGGCGAGAGGGACTCTCGCTCAGGCGAGCTCCCTTCGCCTAGGCGAGAGTTATACAATCTGGAACAGTGGCCATTCGCACTAGCTTGCTTAGGCGAGATCTCCTCCCCTGAGCAAGGCATTCTCTCGCTCAAAACAAGGATGGCCCGCTTGAGCGACAACTCGCGCAGAAGGCATTGGCGAGCCTCTGCCAGTCTCGCTTAGGCGAGACTAGCTCGCTTGGGCGAGACCATGAGTTCTCGCCCCTATTCTCACCTGTAGTAGTCACATATTCGCACCAAACAACAAACACAAACATTTCGCATGTTCATAGTAACATATAGCCCATACAACACCAAACAGAACCAAAAATAGGCCAAAAATCGTTTAAAACACAAAGCCCTAACTTCCCTTACCTGGAAAGAGCTATCCAAATGACTCATATACATAAACAGTGAGCATCATAGCTCTGGGAACGACTTAGTGAGTTGGAAACATAACAGAATGGAACAAAACAAGGGCATTGAGTTGAGCCTCAGAGTAAACACGAAAATGAGACTAGGAGAGATCTAGTATGAGCTAAGGAGCAACTTACGTGGAGTCGAAAGAGCTTGAGCAACCTTGACAAAGGCTAAGGATCAAACCCTAGCAGAGCTTCTGTTGAGAACGAAGGAGTTTAAGGTCTGATGTTTTCTAAAAGTGAGATGGGAGTGAGAGTGTTAGGCTGGTTTAGGGTCTTTGGCTCCTCATGGGCCAGCCCTTAGGCTCAATTAGATTTGAGGCAACTCTTAAACATAGGGGCAGAAAATATTGGGTCTTACATTTTCCCCAACAACAAAAATTTTCGACCTCAAAAATTCACCGACGAGATGGGAAGGGAACTACGTTTTCCCTATTTCATCCGACAACCACCACTTAGACATGACGAATAAAACGACTCCAACACCTATAGTCAGTGGAAACTTTGCCTCTGTGCTAAGCGATATGTGTTCGACTATGTAGATTGGTTTAGTCACTACTCTCGAAGTAACTTCCAACCTGCAACCTTAAAACTGGGATACTCCTTCTTACCTCCCCAACCAACTTGTATTTGATATATCAACTCGTCTACCATATGCTCTCCACTACCTCTTGTAAGTTTTATCAAAGTATCCGATGACTTTAAGTCTCAAACTAAAGGATGTTCGTTATCTCTTCCCATCACCTTGTTTACTCCTTTATGTCTCACTCCACTGACTTGATCATTATTGAGTTCTAGCTTACTGCCTCACCATCAACACTCTTGACCCTTTTTACGCATAACGATACTCATAACATCTTACTTCCTTTGTTGGCTTCAACCAAGGCAACAAAGTTCCCTACCAAGTTATTCCATTTTCAATTTAAAACTCTCAACTGATTCCATCACCATATCGTTTTGGCATCCTATCCTCATTTTTTATCCCCTGACTCGTAACCATAATTCCACCAAACCACAGAACCATAACTCCCATTGACTCCAAATCTCTAGTCTGTTTTGCACCAAGCAACTCTACGATACACCTCAAACTAAGATTGCCCGATTTGGCTTTTTCCCAACCTCTTTGAGAAGCTTACTTGTCCTTGTCGAATTAACTAGACCAAGGAAATCTCTTCACATCTCCTCCTCCTAACTTAGACACTTACTTCTCCGCCAACCCTTACTCTGTCAAGCCCAGATCTTGAATTCTCTTCTAGAAATAAACACCTACCTTTAGTTCCTTACTTCAAGGCTGGTACCCTAACTTGAAAACATAATTCAACCACCTCTCATTTCCTTGGTCCAACTTCCTCTGTGCAACCCTACACTTCCAACTCTGAATGATCATTGCACCCTTTTACCCGATACTCACAAGGACGAAACCTTTGATGTTTCTAAAGAACTAGTCTTCGTAGTGATCTCTAGGTCTTGAATAAGATAGTTCTTCTCGCGCACCTCTTACCATTTCTAAGCATCATCTACCACCATCCCGCTGCGCTACTTTGATCCATACCCAAGCTCACTTGTTTGTTTACTCAAAATAATGATCCTTTCATATCCGTCATGACAAGGAAGAAATCGTTGTTGAGAAATCTTCCTCGAGACCCCTATCAAACTTGCAGAACCCCTTAAACTCCATATTTGATAGCCTTAGCGTTCCATTTTCTCAACAATGTACCTATCCTTTTAAAATCAAATTCCTTATTAGTCACTCCAACCTTAGTCAATACTCTTCTTGAATGGCGTGACACACCACATCTTTTTTTTTAAAGATTCACCAAACTCACAGTCATCTTGGTGATTATACTGAGTTTATACCATTATGTCTCTAACAACTCTTTCACTTGTTTCTCTTATTCATAATCCTAGCATAAAGCCTCCAATTAGAAACTATCAGCACAAGTTCGACTTCAGACCCAAATGCAAAAGGGAACTTCACCACTCCAAAGCGAAAATTTTAATGTTTACTTCAGGAAAAATCTATAACTCTTCTACCACTGAGATTCCTTGTGTCTATTTTTCGCTTGCCTTTGTCATATAACTCTGATTCACATGACACCCTGCCCTCACCTTTCAACTTGATCCACACTTGTTACACCACGACTGACATATCCCTTCAAATCAAAGGATACAACTTCGTTGGAGATCACATCTCCTAGAAATGAGATTAAGAAAACAACCAATTCACCCTTGAGATCATGTCCCAACCTTGTAAAGGAAACAATTCAAATTGGCTTTTAATTTAAATACTTTGGTCACCATGAAGGCACCACACACCCGAACGAGTCTCCACTTGGTCACAATTGTAGCAAAACCATCATCTCAACCTCAGCCCCTTCCTAAAGGCAACCATGACTCCTTTACCATACTGGAGACATCAAAAAATACACGATCCCAAGAAAACCGACTCTTAGTCCAAGCATCACGTCGTAAGGTGCATCTCAAAGATGAGATTTATTCGTGCTAACCACTTTAGCATCAACCATCGTAGACACCACGTAAACTACTCAAAACTTTTCTTTTCATTCCCTCCATCATTGTGCTCCGACATGAGTTGGGTTGTCCTTCCATACGAGAATAACCTTTAAAGGTGTGCCCTTCCTTCTGGTGCGTGAAACCTTCCACTTTATACCCAAGGTCAAATGTCTTGCTCATGGGAACTACTTTTCCTTGAAACTTCCCACTAACAAAGTTGAAAAGACCCCTCTCTACCTGTTAACCGTTAATTCTAGTATGAACCTCTTATCCATCTCAGCCTCTCACTAGAGGTTTTCCATCTTTTCGTACTTCACGGTCTCTTCCTTTCTTAGCTTACTCGTTGCTAAGCAATCTCTCCACTTTCTACAGCCTAGAATTTTCCAATTGGTCCTCTTCCACTACTCCAAGAAGCACTAGGTGTGACACTATATTCAATGACACTTCTCCTAACATTGTATGCATTTGCATGACTCTGAACTTGAACATTTGTCGGGATGTAGAATCAGGTTGATTTTCCTCAAACGATGTGGCACTTGCATGCACTGATACCTTTTAATGTTCTTAATCTTTGGATTCGCCTCCTTTTAGAAAACTTGTAGTATCCATTTCCGAGAGTCTATCCTTAAAGCCCCCTCTGACCAAACGTTATTTTTGTGAACTCTAGCATCTTCTTCAATTTATTAGCCCAAAACTTAGCTTTCCTTGCTTAATTATATACGTCATACATCGACTCCCTATCTCGGAGGCAAGACGTCGTCTTAGAGACCCCATTCAACGCTTATAAAGGTGAGCATACCAAGTTGACATTGAATCAACATTCTCTTATCTCCGTAGACACTAGACACAAGGCACAAAGGCACAATAAGACAAACTAGATCATACAAAGCAACACCATATCACTTATACACAACCAACCCTCTTGTTTGTCACCCTTCTCTCCCAAACCATTAAAATTAGGAAAGGAAAACAACCTTTAATCTAGTCATGAGTGTGCACCCTCATTACTTTATCAAGGCGTTTTCTGTTCTCAAAACTTTTGGTTTCACTGACAAACTTGACTAGACATGACTACTTAAGCCCGTGAGGCATGACAAACCCACGACCTCAAGTCATCCTAAGGACGAACTGCTCTGATACCATTAATGTAACACCCCATTTATTTAATAAACCTAAATAAAGGATATGTCACACAGTATAATATCAGAAGCGAGGATAAAAAAGTATAACGTCACTCCTACAAACATCCCAATTGCATAAAGGATGACTTAAACCAATTAAGAGAGTGATAATGACTTAAACCAATTCCCGGAGAAAATAATACATGGGCCTTAGCCCTAAATGAAGAGCCCAAAGGCAGAAGTCAATCCAAAGGCTAAGCAGCGGAACCATCACCTCCCTGTTGACCACGGGTGTTCCTCGCATCTGCTCACATCAACAAGTTGATGATCATCGTAAAAGAGAGTACCACACAGCAGAACACACAACAAAAACAGAAGGGTAAGCTAGAGCCAAAAGTGGTTTTATCATGCAATCAGATATACTTTCACAGTCAATCACCCAAGCATGTTATGATCTTCCAAAATAATACACTAAGACTCGACTCGACTCATCTGGATACATATAACCTGGTCGGATTCAACGGATGCTTGCACTTGTGGTGGATACCTCTGCTCACCCCCGAGCTATGTGTTATAAGTGTTACAATGAATAAATTTCCTCACACAAGGTTAGCCCATTATGAGTTTCAGGCCTCCTGCTACTCTCACCACATGAGTCAGTCCGCTCTAAGTGAGACTAACTGACTTCTTAGAGTGTTAGGATGCGATCCTTACCTTGAATCCTTACCGAGTTATATAGATGGGGACCACCATAGACACCCACTAACAGGGGCCATGGAATTACGCCCCGACCACTGAAGCACGACCCTGAAACCCCACCTAGAGATTTCAAGGAATTACGCACTGACCATGGACCAATCATAATCAAACAAATAATATTTAACATGCACATATAAATATCTCATGCCGAACTTTACCATCCATCCTCATTTGTATTCCATGTTGAATCCACACCATCTCATTCTTCCCAATCCATGAATATAGAATTTCACCTCATACCAATACCATGCCATTTTGATACCAACTATTTCATTGAAATCACATGCCAAGATCATACCCAAAATTCATCATTTGCTCACCCATGAACCATTCCATATCTTATATCAAATTCATACCCAACTCATCATATTCAATTCATGTTAAACTCATAAGCCAAAAACCATAATTCATCATATTCACACAAGGTCACTCAATTCATACTTTAAATGGCATAATTAGTGCAAACATATGATTAATATCCAAAAACAAAGAAAACAAGGAGCAAACCCACCCCTCGCGCAACCCCTCGCTCAGGCAGAAGGGTCTTGCTCAGGCGAGAGGGACTTTCGCTTAGGCGAGCTCTCTTCACCTAGGCGAGAGCTCGACAATCTGGAACAGTGGCCATTGGCACTAGCTTGCTTAGGCGAGATCTCCTCATCTGAGCGAGGCATTCTCTCTCTCAAAACAAGGATGGCCCGCCTGAGCGACAACTCACGCAGAAGGCTTGGGCGAGCCTCTACTAGTCTCGCTTAGGCGAGACTAGCTCGCTTGGGCGAGACCATGAGTTCTCGCCCCTATTCTCACCTGCAGCAGTCACATTTTCGCACCAAACAACAAACACAAGCACTTCGCATGTTCATAGTAACATATAGCCCATACAACACCAAACAGAACCAAGAATAGGCCAAAAATCGTTTAAAACACAAAGCCCTAACTTCCCTTACCTGGAAAGAGTTATCCAAATGACTCATATACATAAATAGTGAGCACCACAGCTCCGGGAATGACTTAGTGGGCTGGAAACATAGCAGAATGGAACAGAACAAGGGCATTGAGATGAGCCTCAGAGTAAACACGAAAATAAGACTAGGAAAGATCTTGTATGAGCTAAGGATCAACTTATGTGGAGTCGAAAGAGCTTGAGCAACCTTGACGAAGGCTATGGATCAAAGCCTAGCAAAGCTTCTGCTGAGAACGAAGGGGTTTGAGGTCTGACGTTTTCTGAAAGTGAGATGGGAATGAGAGTGTTAGGCTGGTTTAGGGTCTTTGGCTCCTCATAAGCTAAGCCTTAGGCCCAATTAGATTTGAGGCAGCACTTAAACATAAGGGCAGAAAATATTGGGTCTTACAGAAAGAAAATCTTTTATCTTAAAAACATAATGTACCACACCGGGCCAACTTAGTAAAATAATAATAAACGATCACCATACCTACACGAAAAATCATTCAAGTAATCGGCCTAAGCTGACCTAAGCCTAGCCCGGTAACATAAGACGCGAAAAGGAATAACCCACCCAAGACAGCATATACAAACCGCCAAAGAGAGTAGTCGGTTCAGGCTGACAACCTTAAGACACTTAACCAAATCCAAGCCCGCTGATATCCAATGAGCCCACAATAATCGAACTAAGGGTCTGGGCTAGGGCCCAGGCCCACCTACTGATGGAAGCCGTTTCGGTAGAACGTTGTCAAACGCTCGTTCTCGCAGCGGAAATGTTGAAAGAAGATAGAAATCAATGAGGTTTCCACTCGAGCTCCGTCAATGGCGCTCTATGTCTATGGTGAAGCAAGGTTAGGGAAAAACCCTAACTCTGGTTCGATTGAACTCTGAAGGTGAAAGGATAAAGCAATAAAGCTAATCACTCTCATATATTTTCAAAGTTGGATTACAAAGAAATAGCTTGCCATTTTATAGAACGAATTGGCAACCGAGAAGATGAAAACGGAAGATAGGAGCGCCGTCTAACATGTTCCTAACGGCGAGAGAGAAGAATGAAGAAAGGAAAACGAAAACTAACGGAACCCTAACAACTACAATGGAAGGCGTGAACCAAGTGTGGATCGAGAACCCTAACTAATGGTATAGAATGCATGAAGCATTGGAAAACCCTAGTGAATAAGGCTCTCGACGATGCAGAAAGCACGTTCGCGTGATACTGAAGGGAGGCCTCCCTGATTCACAAATTAGGTGGACACAAATGATGGTAGACGTTGGCAACCCATGTAGTTAGATGAATTGGGCTCGGCCCAATAAAGGTGATATAAGAAAACAATGTTGGCTGCAGCAGGGCGGTGGGTTGCAGGAAGCATTTTGGTAGCGTGCATGTGTGCGGACGAAACAAGCACGCGTGGCATCAATTTGTAAAGAGATTTTGGGCTGCAATTCTGGAGTGGCCCAACGCAGCGTGATTTCAAGATGCCACTTTCAAGAATAATGTTGTTTGCATTGGTGTGTTCAATTGGGTCGCAAGCTTGATATCAATGGGCAGCTTAAGAATAAAAGGCTGCATTTAGCAAACAAACCCAATTAGAATAAGTTTTATTTAATAAAAGAAAAATAAAAGAACATAAAAGAATGGGTCTAGGCATTGGCCAATGCTATGAAAAGCCTCTTAGGGTGATATTCATCATCCCCTCCCTCTTGAAAAGGATCTGTCCTCAGATCAAGAGGTTTCTTTAAGGCCCACAACAATTAAAGATGAATTCCTCCAGGATCAAAAATATATCTGCAATAGTCATCAAATAAAATTGTATTAAAATCATAATGACAATGCAGTATAAGTGATTGGGAAATGTGTAAAAATGGGCTCTTAAAGATTGAAAAAGATGGTATTAGGCCCACTTCACAAAAAAAAATGTTTTACACTTTGACTAAGATGATTTTTGAAATGAATTTTAGAGTCAAAGTGTGTTGGTACATAAGAAGTTGAGGAGGGTTAAATAAGGGAATGAGATTGAGAACAAAATGATTGAGAAAGAAACAAAACAAAAGATTTAATGTCAAAGTGAATAGAGTTTAAAGATGGAACCTAATGGAAGGGATTAGTGAAAGATTTAACACCAAATCCTTAACAATGAGGTCCCTTTTTGCATTTGAAATGATCTTTAACTCTACCACCTGTGATTGTTTTTCAAGATTACTCTCTTGTGTTATTTTCTCCCTTTCTTCTAAGTCTTTTCTCTCATTCTCTCTTTTTTTCTTCTCTTTTAACTCTTTCTCCTCTTTCTCTTTTTTCAGTTGTTCCTCTTCTTCTCTCAATTCTAGTTCAAATTTCTCTCTTTCTTTTTGCTCTCTTCTCTGAATTCTTATTCTTTCTTTTTCTTCTAACTCCCTCATCTCTCTTAGAAGTATTGTGAGTTTTTCCTCCTTTCTCCTTGCTATTTCAATCTTCTTTTTCTCTAACTCACGATCAAAATCAAAGGAAGGTGGTATGAATGTTCTTCTCATGCATGCTCTCAACTCACTCCAATTTTGAATAGGAGATTTTCTTCCTTTTTCCACTCTAGACTGCCTATAATCCCACCACTCTTTTGCATGTCCTATAAAACTAGAAATGCACAAAGTAAGAAAATAATATTTACTATGTCTAAGATGGAATGAATGCATCAAATCATCTATTTCCCTCTCCCAAGATATATATGATAATGCACTTATGTCCTCACCAAAGAAAGGGAATGTACTCTCATGTGTATGATGCATTTTATTCTCACTATGGCTACCTAAATGCAATCCTCTATACGAATGAAAATTCATCTTGCCAAAAACACTTATCAAACAATTTTTCACAAAGAAACTTTAGGAATTTCTAAAGAGAAAATAATGGAAAAGATTTATAGAGATGTTCCCAGGAAAGGGAGGTGAGTCTCATGGACAGGCTTAGAAACCAAACCTTTCCAAGCCAGAAATCTCTAAATTTCTTTCACAAAAATTCTCAATAAAATTTCCCAGCAAAACAAATCTTAATTATGAAAAACAACTTTCAAAGTGTGTGAAATCCTATGACCAAAGAAAGGTCAACTAAGTGTTGAAAGATTTGCACCTAGATATCACAGAGATGTAAAACATAAATTTCAGCATGCATAACACACACATAACCTGGACATGGAAAACATAAAGAACAAGAAAACATAAAAAACAGGAAAACATAAACTAGACGAGAAGTTCAAGTTGCGTGAAGAATCAAGTGGCACTTGAACCCCTTGATAACCTCACACTACACGTTTAAAAAGCTATTACAAACAACTAAGGAATGGAATTGCAATAATGCATTTTCCCATTCCAAAGCAAATGAACAGAAACTAAAAGAAGAAAATTACACCACAAAGTTCCATGATATCAAAACAAACAGAAATGGGAAAAACAAATCTGCAATTGGAATTGGACCAGTTTGCTCTTTATTTACTCTCGGTCCAGCCACAAAATGGGTGCTCTCATGTGTTTCCACTTCTTCTTTAAGTCCCAGCTCACTCCACAAGTCCTCTCGGAATGCTATCTCAATACCTTTTCCCACAATTCATCCTGCAGCTCTTCCTTCAAGACAAAGGTAATCACCTACAAAGTTGCCAAATCAGTGAGTTTTATGTCAACTGAAATAAGATCACTCACGGTCTTCCACATAAGAATAAAAAAGCAGAAAATCAATAAAAGCTCAAATGGAAGAATTGGACAACATCAAGGATTGAATGACAAACTCAATGGAATAAGAAAACAAGATAAGCAAGAAAAAGGCAAAGCAATAAAGGATAGCACACAAAAGGATCCTAAGGAATGTATCTAGAATAAGATGAATAAAACCAAAATCAAACAAAGACTCAAAATAAGTTGAATCATGAGCATATGAAAATTGAAATTTAAGAGGACAGTAGCAAATATAGGACTCCGGTGCACGCTGTTTTACTCAAATCAGAGGTTCAAACATTCACTTTGCAGACCAGAACCAAAAGTACTTTTCATGTATTTTTTTTCATCATATTTCAATTTTCAATGGACTTCTCTCTTTGGATTTTAATTCTCAAATATCTTAATCAACAGCGCACAGCAGTTTGAAAAGTCTACTTCTAATTCAGTAATCAATGCATATGACAAAGACAAGTGATCCAACTAAAAAAAATTGAAAGACAAACAAAGAAAGAAAGGAAGCTCAATCACAAAAATGCTTGGCCAGTGCAGAGCACCACAACAACGTGCCACAGATTGATAATGAAACTGTTACAGTGGTATATAGCAAAAGTAAAAGTGATATGCAACCATTCATCAATGATGAGATATCAATCTAGACAACACAAGTTCCAGCAAAAGCAAGTACACATGGCCAAGTAAACATATGCAGATGGTTAGAAATAAGGAGAAACTAAACCAACACAGAAGAAACAAAGTGCAGTTCAGTTTAGCCAATAAACACAGCCAAAACAAGCAATAACAGAACTGGAAGTGATGCAAACAGTGACTGCACATAGCAAATCAGCCAAAACATAATGGTCAAGGTTCCACTCTGCATAACAGATACACCACAACGGGTAACAGAATCAGAATATGGAAAACTGCAATAAGAAGCATCACTTAGCCAATCATGAGTATAAGCAAAGATGCACCTGAAAATCTTGATTCAGAAGACGAAACAACCACTACAGCAGAGACCGTGAATGAAATGTTACGAAAAGATATCTAAGCTAATCACAAATTAACAAAAGTGTGATATAGCAAACAGAAGACACGGTCAAAGTAGTGAACTGGATCGCAACATTCAATTGAGTTCATAACGAAATCACCTAGTGGTAGCAACACAAACCAATATGATAAAGCAACAAACGCCAGATTTAGTAGACAATGATGTTATAAAATAGAAACAGGGCGTTGCACAAAGAGAAACTAAAAACTGAAAACACAGAAGGAACAATTACGGACAGAGCCTATGCATACACATGACTAAGCTTGCATTTCCATACATAAATTCTGATACAAATCCTTATGCTTTGGTCACAGCAATCCTTGGCCACCAGATGAATTTCCAGAGCAAGAACAGAATCAAACAAAGCACAAAGGAACAACATAATCAACTACTATCAGTGAAAAACATCACAACTGAAACTGGAACAGAATTGGAAAACAATTGGACAAACAATGCAAGAACTCAGCACGAATTAAACATGAAATAGTGAAAAATACACTGCAGAAAATAGCTATTGATCTACTAGCAATATGTGAACTCCACAAAACACAAGAAACTACGCATGTGATACACAGTAGTGACAAAACAGACGTGCAACACAGATCAACATAACAAAATTAGGCACACACCTATGGAATCAGCGACATACAAAGCAACTAACATGACCTAAGACAAAACATGATTCGAAAAAAATTAAAGCTAAGTAAGAAAACGAAATTAAACCTAAGACATGCATTTGAATGGCAGATTAGGCAGCTTAAGACATGATATCATCAGTATTGATTCAAGAATATTCAGAACAAACAAATTTGAATCAATTTCAGTGAAAACAACCAACAACACACAGATTCTCAAAGAGCAACAAAGATGAACTCAAACAACTTCGTACAAAAAGAAATCAAACAAATTCGAAATAAGAATCAGAGATAAGTGAAGAAACTTATCTTTGAAGACCTCCTCACTCCAAGCTCGAAACCGGAGCTCTGATTACTACATGATGGAAGTCGTTTTGGTAAAATGTTGTCAAACGCTTGTTCTCGCAGCGAAAATGTTGAAAGGACATAAAAATCAATGAGGTTTCCACTCGAGCTCCGTCAATAGAGCTCTATGTCTATGGTGAAGCCAGGTTAGGGAAAAACCCAAACTCTAGTTCGATTGAACTCTGAAGGTGAAAGGATAAAGCAACAAAGCTAATCACTCTCATATATTTTCAAAGTTGGATAACAAAGAAGCGACTTGCCATTTTATAGAACGAATTGGCAACCGAGAAGATGAAAACGGAAGATAGGAGCGCCGTCTAACATGTTCCTAACGGTGAGAGAGAAGAATGAAGAAAGGAAAACGAAAACTAACGAAACCCTAACAACTACAATGGAAGGCGTGAACCAAGTGTGGATCAAGAACCCTAACTAATGGTATGGAATGCGTGAAGCAGTGGAAAACCCTAGTGAATAAGGCTCTCGACTATGCAGAAAGCACGTTCGCGTGATGCTGAAGTGAGGCCTCCCTGATTCACAAATTAGGTGGACACAAATGATGGTAGACGTTGGCAACCCATGTAGTTAGATGAATTGTGCTCGGCCCAATAAACGTGATATAAGAAAACAATGTTGGCTGCAGCAGGGCGGTGGGTTGCAGGAAGCATTTTGGTAGCGTGCAGGTGTGCGGACGAAACAAGCACGTGTGGCATCAATTTGTAAAGAGATTTTGGGCTGCAATTCTGGAGTGGCCCAACGCAGCATGATTTCAAGATGCCACTTTCGAGAATAATGTTGTTTGCGTTGGTGTGTTCAATTAGGCCGCAGGCTTGATATCAATGGGCAGCTTAAGAATAAAAGGTTGCATTTAGCAAACAAACCCAATTAGAATAAGTTTTATTTAATAAAAGAAAAATTAAAGAACATAAAAGATTGGGCCTGGGCATTGGCCAATTCTATGAAAAGCCTCTTAGGGTGATATTCATCACCTACAACCCAAACAAGGGCCCAGCCCATGACGTGGCCAAACATAAATAATACTCTATAAATATGCATTGACCCCAGTAATTAAAGGTACGCATTCATTACTCCATTAATCACCTGATTTGACTTTTTGAGAGCTTTGGCTGACTTAAGCTTCGGAGTCCCTTATGCAGATAACCCCTCTCGGGTCCAAGCAGACATATGCCAACCAGGAAGAGGCCAACTGAGGAGATAGCGGATTATATGGGTAAGGTGACACTTGTGCCTAATGTATCTTATTTGTTCTCTGCAGGAACAATTGGCGCCCACCGTGGGGCACAAGACAACACCTTACTACCCATCTTTCTCCAAAGATGGTTTCAACCCGTAGTAGAGCTGGAGTTAACAAGCAAGCTGATGTTGGTCCCTCACGGCCCGCTAACATCACCCCAGATCTGGCCGCCATCTTAGACGGCCAGGCCAAAATACAACAGGAGCTAGTAGACCTGAAGAAACGTAGCATTGATGAGATGGAGGCACTACTATAAGAAAATTCTTGCCTCAGGCGAAAGATCGAGGCCGACCCCACTCAGAATGGAAAAGCCAAGGAGGCATCTGAACCTGCAAGGTCCCCGGCCTTCCAGCCCACAGAAGAAGAAAGCGAATACAACCCCACCCCTCACACCTTCACCACCACCCAACCAACACCCAGTCCCTCCATCCATCCCACTCACTTCCCCTCCACCCAACCAGGGCATACCGCGACCCCTACCCCTGCTGCTACCCTTCCCACCACCCAAGTCCCCTACAATATACCCACCACCCTACACACCACCCATGTCCCACCTTACAACCCACACTACCTCCCGGCAACCCACATCCCCCCTCACAACTACACCTCCACCTTTCCCACACTTGTCCACCATCCCATTCTCCCCCATCCGCTACCACCACAGCAACCCAGACGTCGTCACCCCTTCACCAACTTCATCGCCAACACTCCGCTTCACCGGTGAAACCGACCCTAACGAACATCTCAAAGTCTACATCACCCATGTCGCCCTGTACACATACCAAGACACAGTCTTTTGCAAAGCCTTCCCCACCACCCTCAAAGGCCCTGCTCTAGAATGATTTACAACCCTCCCACCCTACTCAATCGACAGCTTCGACGCCCTCTCCCATATGTTCTCAACCCATTTCGCTATCAGCCGCCCCCATCAAACTACTACAATTTCCCTCCTGGGCATAAGGCAAGAACAAGGTGAACCGCTCATGGCATTTATCGATCGTTTCAGTAAGGCAGCCCTTCGTACCCCACACCTCAACCAGGAAATGATCCTCCAATGTATGGCACTCACCCTCCAACCCGGCCCCTTCACCAATAATGTGTACCTCCACCCACCTGCCTCCATACACGAGCTCAAGTTGCGTGTGGCCGACTACGTTTGCATGGAGGAAATGCAAACCCTCCACACCAAATTCTACAATGACTATGCAGCCACCACCGCCAACCCACCCCACCACCCCCCCGCCCTGATACCCGACCACGAGAACCCCGCCAACCCCGCTTTACTAGATATGCTCCCCTTAATGTCCTCAGATCCCGCCTCCTTGATAAGGCCTTGCAAGCTGACCTCATCCCACCACCACGCAAGACGACCACTCCCCCCAATGCTGATATGACCAAATATTGCCTCTACCACCGCAACCATGGCCACACTACAGAAGACTGCAAAGCACTCCAGGATAAAATTGAAGAACTGGTTTGTGCTGGTCACTTTCGTCGCTTCATCCGCAGAGATGATCATCCCTCTCGAGCTCGTCATCCTCCGCGATTTGACCACAGGCGCCCTCCACACGACTCTCGCCATGATAGACGCCCTGCCCAACCCCCAAACCAAGACCCCCAACCGACTCGCACTGATATTACCCTTGCCGATCCTCCCTTACATGGCACTATCAACACCATCTCTGGTGGCTTCGTTAGTGGAGGATCCACCACTTCTGCTAGAAAGAAACACCTTCGCCATATCCAATCCATCAACCATATTACCCATTCCCATCATAGATGCCGCATGTCTCCTATCACATTCACGGATGATGACTTCCACGGCCTCGACCACCAACAAGACGACCCCATGGTCATCACTATTGAGATCGAAAAGTACGCAGTCAAGAAAGTCCTTGTTGACCAGGGCAGCTCTGTCGACATCCTCTACTGGGCCACATATCAAAAACTCCAACTTCCAAACACTGCCATGGTCCCATATGATGAACCAATCTATGGCTTCTCTGGCGAACAAGTTTCCACCCGCGCCTAAATTGACCTTCACACTGTGTTTCGCGATGGAGCCCAAACTAAAATCGTACCCATCTGCTTTCTTATTGTTGACGCGTCCACATCCTACAATGTCCTCCTTGGCCGTCCCTCGCTCAACACCCTCGACGTCGTCATCTCCACCCCTCACCTGGCCATAAAATTCCCTTCCCCTTCTAGCGACATCCTCACCGTCCATTGCGACCAACGCCTAGCACGCGAATGCTACATGGCCAGCCTACGCCCACAACTCCCAATTCAGCAAACCAACCATATTGAGCGACCACCTGGCTCCGGCATCGCTCTATCGGGCGAAGATCTAGACCCTAGAGTGGGTTGGGATGTTCGTCTCGAACCTATCGAAGAAACCTCCCCTCTAGAACTTCTGAATGGCCACTCCATCAACCTAGGCACCGGATTAAACTCTGACGAGCGTGCCATCATCACACCTATCTTGGTCAGCAACACGGACCTTTTCGCTTGGTCAACCGCTGACTTACCTAGAGTAGACCCTCTAGTAGCATCCCACAAGCTATCCATCTAAAAAGAAGCCCGCTACATCCCTCAAAAAAAACACAAACTTGACGAAGAACGACGCCTGGCAGCTAATGTCGAGGCTGATAAGTTACTAAGTGCAGGATTCATTGAAGAAGCTCAATACACCACTTAGCTTTCTAATGTAGTCTTGGTGAAGAAAGCCAATGGCAAATGGCGGATGTGTGTAGACTACACAGATCTAAACAAGGCCTGTCCTCAAGATGCCTACCCCTTAACTAATATTGACCGACTTGTTGATGGCACGGCGGGGAATAAAGTACTCAGTTTCTTGGATGCATATTCTTGTTACAATCAAATCCCTATGGCCGCATCCGACATGAACAAGACCGCCTTCATCACGGACGACGCCAATTATTTTTACAGAGTTATGCCTTTTGGTCACGAAAACGCTAGAGCAACCTACCAGCGGTTGATGGACAAAGTTTTCAGCTATCTAATGGGACAATTTGTCGAAGTATACATCGACGACATGGTTATCAAATCTCCAAGCCATCACCAACACGCCCAGGACCTCTCCACAGTCTTCTCCACATTACGCCAATACAACCTTCGCCTCAACCCCGACAAGTGTGTATTCAGCGTCGACCGCCGTAAATTTCTTGGATTCATGTTAACCGAGCGCGTCATAGAGGCCAATCCTGAAAAGTGCAAGGCAATTATCGAAATGTGTAGTCCCACCACCATCAAAGAAGTCCAACGCCTCATAGGCCGCCTTACAGCCATTTCCCGCTTCCTGCCTAAACTAGCTGAACAAACTCAACCCATATTACAACTCCTCAAAAAATCTGCCCGGTTCACGTGGACTGACGACTGTGAACAAATTTTTCAAAAACTGAAAACCACCCTTACCTCACCACCTATCCTCCACAAGCCGGACACTCGTCAACCCCTGCTAGTTTACATCACAGTCACCGACCACACCGTCAGCGCCGCGCTTGTCCAAGATGTAGGCCACACAACATCCTGTCTACTTCGTTAGTAGAACACTGCAAGATCCTGAAACCAGATATCAAATGGTGGAAAAGTTGGCCCTGCCCTTGGTCCACGCAACTCGCCGCCTGCGCCCATGCTTCCAAAATTACAGTATCACCGTCAAAACCGACTACCCAATCCAGAAGATATTGCAAAAACCAGACCTGGCAGGACGGATATCATCCTGGCTCGTTGAGTTGTCAGAGTTTAACATTCGTTATGAACCTCATGGCCCCATTAAAGTCCAATGCCTCCTAGACTTTGTTAATGACCTCCAACAGACACCCACGGAGGACCAATGGACGCTTCATGTAGATGGTTCTTCAAATCCAAAAGGTGCTTGTGCTTGTATCGTGTTAGAAGGGCCCAACGATATCCTCATTGAGAAATCCCTCCACTTCGCCTTCAAAACATCCAACAATCAAGCCGAGTACGAAGCCATCCTCGTCGGCCTTTCCCTTACCCGCGAAGTTGGCGTCAAAACTTTAACGTGCAAAACCGACTTCAAGCTTACTGTGGGCCACCTAAATGACGAATTCCAGATTAAAGACCCCATCCTTTTGCAATATTACCATCTGGTCCGCGCGGTCATTCAATCCGCTTTTGAACAAGTCTGCATCGAACACATTCCCAAGACCGACGAACATCAGAGCTGACATCCTATCCAAATTAGCCAGCACCAAATTAAAAAGCTGCCACCGATCCCTATTGCAACAAACATTATCCACACCTTCCATCACAAATACCTGCCACAACCTAACCCACACCCCAGTCGACAATATCACCCCTCCCCAAACCCACAACTGGACCACCCCCTATATCCAATATCTCCAAACCGACAACCCCCCACAAGATGCTGACAAAACTTGGCTGACTAAGGCCGCCAAATATACCATGATAGGCGATGACCTCTACAAACGCAGATACGGCCAACCGCTTCTCAAATGTGTCACTACAGAACAAGCGCAATATATCATTAAGGAGTTACATGAAGGCATTTGCGGCTACCATTCCGGCACACGTACTATGGCCACCAGAATCCTTCGAGCCGGTTACTTCTGGCCGACTATAGAAGCGGATTGCCAAAACTATGTCAAAAAATGCAAACCATGCCAAAAACATGGCAACCTCATCCACTAGAAACAAGAACAACTTCATTCCATACTATCCCCATAGCCCTTCGCTAAATGGGCAATGGATATCCTCGGCCCCTTCTACCCCGGCAAGGGCCAGGTGAAATTCCTAATAGTAGCCGTTGATTATTTCACCAAGTGGATAGAAGCCAAACCACTGACCACTATCGTAGCCCAGCAGGTCCAGCAATTTGTCTGGAAAGATATTATATGTTGATATGGTGTTCTGCATACTATCATCACCGATAATGGCTGACAATTTATAGATAAGGAACTAACCAAGTTCTACACTGGTATGGGCATCAAACACATAACCAGTTTTGTGGAACACCCACAAACCAATGGACAGGCAGAGGCGGCCAACAAAGTTATCCTAGTGGAACTATGCAAAAGGTTAAACAATGCCAAAGGCTGATGGCCCGAAGAACTGGTAGAAGTGCTATGAGCTTACAGGTGCACCCCTCAGTCATCAACAAATGAGTCCCCATTCAGCCTAGTTTACGGTGCAGATGCCATGATACCTATCGAAATTGGCGAACCATCCCTGCGCCGAGAACTATATGACCCAACCCAGAACCATCAAAACATGGCCACTCACCTCGACCTCCTACCCGAACTTAGAGAAAAAGCCCAAATACGCAACTTAGCCGCCAAACAAAGAGCTACCAGAAAGTATAACGCAAACTTAGTGTGGAGAATGGCCAGCAGTGCAAGAAAGAAGGATGGCAAGTTCTTCGCCAACTTGGATGGCCCATACAGCATACGTGAAGACGCGGGAGGAGGAGCATATCGCCTGTAGCAATACCAATACTTGGAATGTGTCCCATCTCAAGTTTTACTTTAGTTAAACGTATATTATATCACATCGAAACACTTGTAACCCTGGGTGTACTCTTTTTCGTTACCTGGTTTTTTTTCCCTAAGGAGGGTTTTGGCCATGGAGGTTTTAACAAGGCACCCCAGATTCAATGAATAATACAAAGGGTTCCCAACTTTGCAACCATCCTTTACTTCACTTCTCGTATTCGTTTTAAGTTCCCCACCCTTACCACAAGTAAGCGGCCTGGGTCGAACACCCTTAATTCGTTGGTTAACTTGTTTAAGTTCCCCACCCTTACCACAAGTTAGCGACCTGGGTCGAACACCCTTAATTCGTTGGTTAACTCATTTAAGTTCCCCACCCTTACACAAGTAAGCGGCCTGGGTCGAACACCCTTAACTCGTTGATTAATTCGTTTTAAGTTCCCCACCCTTACCACAAGTAAGCGGCCTGGGTCGAACACCCTTAATTCGTTGGTTAACTCGTTTAAGTTCCCCACTCTTACTAAAGTAAGCGACCTAGGTCGAACACCTTTAATTCGTTGGTTAACTCGTTTAAGTTCTCCACCCTTACCACAAGTAAGCGGCCTGGGTCGAACACCCTTAATTCGTTGGGTAACTCGTTTAAGTTCCCCACCCTTACCACAAGTTAGCGGCCTGGGTCGAACACCCTTAATTCGTTGGTTAACTCGTTTAAGTTCCCCACCCTTACACAAGTAAGCGGCCTGGGTCGAACACCCTTAACTCGTTGATTAATTCGTTTTAAGTTCCCCACCCTTACCACAAGTAAGCGGCCTGGGTCGAACACCCTTAACATACAATCGAGTTCGCCAAACATAACATACATCACAAATCATTAACATCCGAAATACAAGAAAGCAAACACAAAGCATTAATCACATTAAACATAAACGCAAAGCAATGTACCGAGTATCATGAACATAATGTACCAATTATTACAGACATAGGCTCAATAATTGTTTCAAATCATTAAAGAGTAAAAGTCCTATTTTGTTGTACCGTTGCCCCCCTCCACGGCATCCTCCATCTCCTTTTCCTCCTCCACCACTTCCTTCTCTGCTTCCCCGTCTGGGTTGCTCTCGTCTTCATTAATAAGCTGCCCATCAACAACATCCTTGTTAACATCAAATCTTGAATCAGCTGCTTCCACATCTTGATAAAAGAAGGCTGCTTACCGCAATCCTTTCTGAAAACCATTAATATCCTCTTGGATGATACAACCGTTCAAGTCATCAAGTTCAACCGCAGCACCATCATACTTCTCTTTCAACTCGTCATAGTCCACCTCCAAATCCTCTCTCCTCTTGTTAAGTTTTCCCTCCGAATCTAAGCAACGGACTTTCCAGGTTCCCAGCCTTTTCCTCTCCTTCTCCCAACTCTCCCTCTCCTTCTTCCAATCGGCCCTCTCCTCCTCAAACTTATCAACACTTCCCTGCAACTCCTCCACCTTTTCCCTACCTCCCTCCTTTACTTCTCGTCGGTATAGTGACCCAACACGACGACTAAATATCAATGCCTTGCTTCCAAATTCAACCATGGTCCTCACGAGATGATCCGCCTCCATACCGTCAATAGAGTTGATGATGGTATCTGGAAGATTGATAGCAATATCTTTTCTAACAGATATCTCCAGCAACTCAATCAAGCCAGACTCTAGTCCTTTCGTCCTGCTAACCGATCCCACCCCGAGCAATGTCGCCCTCACCTTCTTTACATTTTTCCCCTTGCCGGGTCAAGCCGGCAACTCGGCCTTTCTCTTGGTCCCACCGTGCACGTGCACCTCGACCAACGATTCCTGCAGGTTGGGAACATCAGTATTCCCTGCTGCCTTGGCCTTCGCAGCCATTTCTTTCCTCAATGCTTGGAAAAACGCCAAATTCTTCTTTCTGGATTATGCCATGTGCCCTACAACAACACATCAAAATCCGGTTAAGTCAACTTAGAATCATTAACACAGTTTAAGTAATAAACAGATACCTTCAATATCAATAATCGGGTGCACCGAATTATAAACTCTAACTAGACCCTTAGTGGGAAACTTATCGATAAACTTCATCAAGACCTCTACCACCTCCTTATCCACCGCCAACAACTCGTCGGTACCCATGTCCTTATATCGAGAAGGGCTTCCCGTCCAGCTAAACGGGAACTTCGTACTCCCATCTACGTTAAAGAAATGGGACCTGCCCTCCTCTTTCACCACGACCTTAAAATATTCATCTTTGAAATGCTTGAAAGACGGAGAGAACACGTCCAATCTACTGATGCTAGGACGACTCACTAAAGATAGCCATGTAGTCGGCTGGTGGGGTTTGGTATCATAGAAGTACAAAAATGCATGAGGAGAAGGTTGTAGATATAGTGATTGGCACAACACACAAAAGGCTTGCATATAAGCCCAACTATTTGGATGCAACTATGTAGGTGCAACGTTCAACGCACACAACACCCCCATGGTAAAGTCATCCAGCGGTAACCTCACATGTAGCTGAGAGAAATGGCACATCTACATATAGAAAAACTTCTCGGTCACCCCCTCTTGCCCATGGCATACGCAGTCAATGACGCTTAACCTCTCCAGGGAAACGATACCCTTGTTTACACCTTTCGCGATAACAGGGGTACAATTTAGCCAAGAATTCAGCAGACGAGACCACCTAAAAAAGGACGATTGATTACGAACGTCAGCAGCCACCCACCCATAGCCACCCTTGGCCGGCCAGTTACTCTCCGCTAACTCCTTTGGAGGGTCTTCCCGCACCTCAGTCATCGTTTCCATAGGAATTTTTCCTACCATACCCGCAGAACTGGTACTCTCCTCCTCGACATGTCTACCTATATACTCCCTCCGAACTCTATACTCTCGCTACTGGACGAAGACAACGACACACTATCACTACTAGACATACCTTTTTTCTGGAAAGACGGCTGGAACTAGGAACTAGTCGGATAGGTATAACGCACACGAAATCTCTGATTGTGAAAATTCTCGCAAATGAACCAACAAGCCTTCACCCATCGAAAAATCCACATTTATAGGCCTGAACCCCAAGCGATAAAACCTCTTCCCGCCAAAATCACAACCCATACCAATCGACACAACCATTTCAAAAGCCATGAGTATTAGAAACGACGGTGCAAAAACCCTTTGGATTTGAACTTTGACATCCCTTCACCTGCCATCAACCCTTTCTCGCCTTGAGCCTTAACACTGTTCATCACACTTAAAGGCTGGGGGACTGGTGTACCATACCTAGCCGGTCTTGCTAGCATATCAACACATGTCATTCTTGACCGACATACCTATATTGACAAAGGCTGGGAGATTGGTGTACCACACCAGGCCAACTTAGTAAAATAATAATAAACGATCACCATACCTACACATAAAATAATTCAAGTAACCGGCCTGAGCTTACCTAATCCTAGCCGGCCTGAACCGGTAACATAAGACGCTGATGAAGGATTGACCCCAACCAAGGATGGAGGCACATGCTTAAGAAGACTAAGCATGTTTAGAAAGGAAGTTCATTATCCTTCATCCCTTTCATTTGTGTTTGTTATTTTTGATTCCCTAAGTTGACTTAGTTGAATCAACTTTAGTTGACTTGTTAACCTTTGACTAGGTTTGACTTGTTGACTATAGTTGACTTGACTTAAGTCAACATGCTAATCTATGTTTATTTGCTTTGTAGGTTAATTAGGAGTAAGAAATCAAAGCTAGGTGGCGCATGGTGATTGGGGAGCATAAATGATGTGGAGGAGAGAGTAAAGCAAAGGCATAAAGCATAAAGAAATAGGCATAAAGCAAGTGTACCTATGTACCTTTGGTCTCCTTTGGTTTTAGCATACTATAGCCACTTTTTGGAGACATATGAGACACATTTTTTGTCTCCTTTTGTGCTAGAACGAAATTAGCCTTGCACACACCATAGTTAGCTCTTTTGTCTCTCATTTTTGTAACCTTATTTGACCTAGTTTCTAGAAGCAAGGGTTAGGTTTTTGTAGAGACATCCTTAGGTATCTTTTATTTGCTTAGAGGCCCCTAAACTCTTCT
>Ga0214544_1004025_pt1 | contig 29834 bp, 13 predicted proteins | sample CNSS3metaG_FD_160074 | JGI IMG/M metagenome (GOLD analysis project Ga0214544, IMG submission 160074) | Root nodule microbial communities from cowpea collected in UCLA plant growth center, Los Angeles, California, USA - CNSS3 | ecosystem: Host-associated > Plants > Roots > Nodule | place: USA...
CATAAGTAACAAATAAAAGCAAAAACAACAATTTCCTTAACATCATATATTACCTATTTAATTATAGTGTTCTTACAATTCTCTTAAATTCAGACTTAATGCTCTACATTTGAAGACACAATGCTCTAAAATTGAGACTCAATCCTCTCACAAAATTAATCAAAAACGCGTTGGAAATTAACACTCACAATAACTAAAATTGAAAATTAACATACACAAAACAGAAAACCAAACAAAAACGCGTTGGAAATTTACCTTAAAGAAACCGCGGCGCGACAGTTGCGGCAAAAAAAGGAAAACGTTCGCGCACGAAATGGAGGTGCAGCGACGGTGGCCGGAGTAGAGTGGCCGGAGGCGCGAAAGTTCGCAGAGAGATAGAGAGAGGGACGACTGGCCGGAGCAGCATGGCCGGAGGCGAGACGAGACGGCGACAGCACAATGGTGGCAGGGGGCTCGCGTGGTGGTCTCGCCGGAAGTCGCGAAAAGAGAAGGAGGAGACAGCGACGACGGCAGCGCAACGGTGACAGTGGCAGCACGGGAGACGGTGGCAGTGGCAACACAGAGCTCGCGTTGTTGGAGTGGCCAGAATTTGCAGAGAGAAATGGAGGAGAAACAGCGTGCGCGAGGAAGAAAGGGGTTTGCGTTTTGAGACCTAATTCAACTATATGGCCTCGGTTCAGCTTACAACCGAGGCATATAACCCCTTTTGGCCCCGGTTCCTTAACACCCGAGGCCTAACACCCCTTTTAGCACCGGCTTTTTCCCAACCAAAGCCTATAAGTCGCAACGTCAATGGCATTTTTGAAATTTCTGGCAACCTTTTTGGCTCTGGGCCTGTTTAACCGAGGCCTATAATTGCTTTTGGCACCGGTTTTTTTTTTTAACTGAGGCCTATAACTGCTTTTGGCTTCGGGTTTTATGTGAACCGATGCATAAAAGTTGCTTGTAATTGCAAAATTGCCACCGTGCCATTATATGCTTCGGTTCCTTGCCAACCGAGACCTATAAAGCGAGGTAAAAATGCAATTCTGCACTAATGATTTAACATTTTTTTAAAGAACGTGTCGTGTGCAATTAATTTTATACTTAACATAAAAATAAATAATTTATCCTTTAAATATATAAAAGTGTAACACCTATTTCATATAATTATAACTTTCGTTATTAAACTATAAGTTTCAGGATCAATTTAACATTGAATAAAAACCATTTTCTCATTATATTATATATTGAAAAACTATTTTAAAATATTGAAAATCTAAGTGTGAGTGTTATTAAGAAAGTTGGACCATAAAAAAAAAGAACTCATAAATCCATTTTGTTAAAGTTTTAGGTTGGAGATTACATTATGGTTTCATCAAAACACTATTAAATTCGATTTTTTTTTTTAAAAAAAAAAAACTAAATTGACAAGATGTTACCCGGTTGTCAAATATAATTAATAGATGGGTGAATAAATTATTTAAGTGATAATTTCATGTTATATTATTCATTGAACTTTTTTTGGGAAAAGTATAAACCCTCTTCTTTGTTGTGTTGCTTACTCCACAAAAGACATTGGTGACCCACTTGAAATCTAAGACTTCAACAACTCTACAACTCCCTCTGTGATCGCGTATGATAGACGATGACCATAACTAAAGGTAGTATAAAGGCTAAAAGGTTATAAAGATAAGACCAAAGAAAGATATGCATAGGGTAGACACAAAAGAGGGAGGTAGAAGAATTTAAATACTTAAGGAAAATTGGGAGAAAAACAGAAAAAATTATGTAATTATTAAAAGATAAAACTAATTCAAAATGTATCAATGATTTAGATGCAAAGATTTTGTAAATTAATAATTGACAGGTGGATGATAAATTTATTTTGAATGTTAAAAGTAGACACTATTACTCGTTACTATTGTTAATTCTCTTGTTTTGATAAAACATTCGATTAAGTATCATATCTTGTTTTGATACCATAAGATATGTTAGTCTTTTATTAAAATTAGAAATTTACAATTCTACTAGGTGGTTTTAGAAAAATTCTTCGTCTTCATCCAATGAAACATATTTTGCAATCTTTCATCCAAATATTTCATCTTCATTTTTATCCATTTTGTAATGTTTTTGTCCAAATATTCATATTCATTGTAATTTCTGGACAAACATTGCTTTATTCATTTTATTTTTCTAGAGACGTGTGAATCAAAATAACATACATAAGTTTATTAAAGAAAAAATTTAGTTAAGGAAGAATTATTACTTAAGGTTTTACTTTTTCAGTTGGTTATTGAATATTTACATAAAAAAAATGCAATAGCAAATTTATAATTGTTTACAAGTTGTTCATATTGATTGTGCAAAAATTAACATAAAATATTAGTTTTTACATTGATTTAAAAGAGACCAAATGTAATACTAGTTTTTACATTGATTTAAAAGAGACCAAATGTAATACGTTGATTGTATGAGAATTGATGTAAAACTATATTTTTAATATCTTTTATTTTTTTCAAGTACAATTTGTTTTCTTTATTTTTTTATATTGTCGTTCTCTTTTTTAAAACAAACATTTTTATGATTTTATCATAGTTGCATTTCATGTCTGTCATTTCTTTTTTAATCATGCATTTGTTTCCTTTTGTCATTCTACTTCTTGTCTTCTTTTCTCTCTTATATCTCTCTCGTCCTTACACTTACTTATATATTGTAAATTTGTTTTGTCGTTAGTTGATATGCAATATCTAACACACCCCTTCATGATGATACAAATACATATCGAGCGTGAGACTAGACATTCACATATGGTCTGATAATGACCCCATAACAGGTGGCACGATAAAATCAACAAACAACAAATTTTACTAAGATAGGCTCAAACCAATGGCTCTAATACTGATGTAACCCCAACAAGTCCAACATCAAGCCAAGGTACACCTTCAAGTACAAGCTCATCAAGAGGCCAATAAAAGGGGGCATGCTCAAAAAGATTCAATTGGGCTTCATCCAAGATGGCCCAAATTCACATAGGCTTCTCACACTCTTTACATAGGCCAAAGAAGATGTGAATATTTGAAGAGGTGTATCAAAGAGCAGTAGAATAGCAATAAGATTGACCCATTATTTAGGCCTTGTTTTCTAGAATAATAAGTCAAATAATGTGTCGTTGAATTGCTAAAATTGGGCTTGACTAAGCCAGTAGGAGATTTGGCCATGAGCTATCAAAAGTCCAAGGTGGACCAAATGGAAGTCAACACTCCTTCCTACACCTCATGGATCCAATGCATCCACGGGTTAGGAATGCTTCCTCCTTTTCCAAGCCATCATCCAATGGTCGTGAGCCTTCCTCCTTCTCTAAGCCATCTTTCACGACCAAGATTGAAGGCCATTCTCAGCCAAGGGCTATGAGTGCTTATGTGTATTTGATTTCATATAAAAGCCTAAATTTTAGGCTATTGTAATCACTCTTGAATTTTAAGCAATAGATGCCTAATGTTGAGAGTACTCCACTCCTATTGTCTTTTGAGAGTCACTTGAGCTAGAGGATTGAATCATCTCCTCTAGCCACCTTCCTCTATCTTCTCTAAGATAGACTTCATTACTCACGTTCACTTCATTTCCAAGAACAACCTTCATCCTTCACCTTGCTTCCGCCAACCCACACTCTTCCATGGAGCTCTCTTCTTCACCTTCATTCAAGGAGTTCCACCAAATATCATAAGTGGATTTTAAGCCTATCTAAATTTGAGCCCGACTCGTGCTATAATTAACTTAATTCAAACAAATTAATCCTAAATTCAAATAAATTAACCAAAACAAGACAAAACCACAAATTATATTGATGAGAGAATAAACTTAATTTGACAAACAAGAATTGTACCTAAGTACTGATAACTGCAAACATATTGTTGCAGACGAAGACGAAGACACACCTGAAAGCATAATGAAAACAAAAAAAATGTCGAGAGGAACGTCGTTGACAACGTAATTTAGTCATTAAATTCGGTTATTAAATTCGGTCACCAATATTAATAATAGTGACTAATTTAGTTATTGATTTTTTGTTATTGATAATTCAGTCACCAAAATAGACATTAATTTAAATAAATATATTTGGTCACTAATTTAGTCACCGACAATAACTAATTTTTTTTTCACTAAAATTTGGTCATTATTTATTAATTTTTTAACAATAGTGACTGATTTAGTTATTGATTTTTTTGTGACAAAGAATCTTGTCATTAAATTAGTCACTAATTTGAAAAAATAAAATTGATAACTAATTAAATAACTAATAGTGACTAATATTTTTGGTCACTAAAATTGGTCACTATTTACCCTTTTTCTTGTAGTGTTCACACACAAAATGTATATACCTAAACATGAGGAGGGTGTTGAAAATTTCACAACGACTAAAGATAAGATCAATTCATAGTGTATATATATATATTCTAAAATTTATAATGTACTATTTATAGATATTCCATCAAACATCCAAACACAGTTTTTATAATTTCAAGGGGTTGGTTGATTAAGACAAGTTCAATTCACCACTTGTATCTTTATAGTCAAATAAATATTAATACTTTTGTAAACACTTGGATGTTTTTCCTGTCTTAGAATAAACTATCATTCAGTTCCTAAATTTTCTTCAACTCAATTTTCTTTATTTATTTAAAAAAATAAAAGTAAAAATTTTTTGGTAACCCTTCACAACAATTATGTATTTTATACTTTTTCTAACAAACCATTTTATACTATACGTATATTTTTACTTATTCTCCATTAAAAATAACTATAAAAGAAGATATTTGAGAGAATACAAAAACCCTCACTTTAAAAACACCAAAAGAGAATTCCCACTCTCCAACGAACCTACCCCACTGGTCATTCTAGGCTCTTTTACCACTAAAGTTCTATTGTTTGGTACAACACCCACAAAAATTTTGTATCTTCATGCACACTGAACCAACCATTATTCACCAAACACCTATCACACAAGGCCACGTCTCCCACAACGTTATATTCTATTATTCTTCCAACAACTTTCCCTTCAACGAGAAATTTCTCGTTTCACCCTTTTTCTTCTCATTTCTTAATCACCACTCTTTCTTTTACCTCGTTTCACTCAGACAAATCCAGTTGTCGCTGCCGAGATCCACCCCCTGACACTATAAACACAACACAAGTACCTTCCTTGTACTCGGTCGTGTCCAAAACACTTCTTTTGATTGTTCAATCAAACTGTATCTAACACAGTAGAGCTTCTTTACGTTTTGTAACTCACCACAAGTTTTTTCATTGTCACCAACACCCTTGTAAATCAAGTTCGAAAAATCCCATATTTTTGCTGGATTTTTGTTTGTGACTTGTACAGATGAAAAACAGAGCTTCTGTGATTCTGAAGTTGATAGCTGCAGTGAGGGCAATGGCCAAGTCAAAAGCTTTGGCTCTGAAGTCCAGGACGAACGCCATGAAGGCTCGGTTGGTTATATTCTCGCTTGTGATGAACAAGAGGTATGTGATGAGCACCATTTCTGATAAGTTCCAATCTCTTCTGGGGCATCATCATCATCATTCACGTGTTAAAGAAGTTCAAGATGTTGTTGATAGTGTTGAGAACAAATGCACTGTGGTGGTCGATGACAGTGCACACATAAGTGAGGTTGTGTCCGATGTTGTTCCTGGTGAGACCATTGTGGTGGTGGAGGACAAGAATGATTATGATTATGATGATGGTGAATGTGAGTGTTACAATGACGATGACGATGATGAATATGAAGATGAAGATGATGATGATGGGAACAAGTACCCGGATCTTACGCACACAATGTTTGAGTCAGAGGATTTGGATATTGGAGGATCTGTGATTGACATGGTGAAGAGTTCAAAGGAAGAAGCAGGGCAAGAGTTCAAGATGGAGGACGAAATTGACCACATGGCTGAGATTTTTATCAGGAAATTCCGCAGGCAAATCTTGCTGCAGAAACAAGATTCTCTTAACAGGAACCATGAGATGCATAAGGTGCTTGAAAGTTGAAACTTGTGTTCAAATTTTTTTGTATGTGGTAGGGGATGAAACCTCATCATCTCTCCCTTTATTAATGTTTTAAAGAAAATGGGAGAGATTTTTACTCATAATGCTTTGTCTTTATTACAAGAACAAGAAGTGGTTATGTTCAAGAAGAATAAAATAGAAGATGTAGGGGTTGGAAGTGCTTATTTTACTTTTACTTGTTATTTATGCTTAATGAGCTTTTTTCCATTGAAGCATTTAGTAAGCACTTCTCAAGCAGTTTATTTTATTTTAATTGGGAAACTAGTCTGAAACTAGTGCATCACGGGCTGTATTTTGTTTTTGTGTTTTATATTAATATATTACATTAAAAGATATTTGATTTATATTTTGAACCAGAGGGAAAGAGATAATAAATATTTTTAACAGAGATAAAAGTAACTTAAATGTTGAGTAAATATATTTGTAGTTATTGTTTGTTAGTTGCACTGACATATTTTGTTTATAAATGACGGTGTAATTGTATGACGTATAATTGTATTGACAATAAAATTTAAATATTTTTATTTAGTAAAATTAATTTTGTAATAATATTTCATATTAATTGTGCAAAATTAAACTTGTAACCAATAGTTTCTTTTTTTAATTTTTAAAATTAGTTTTCTTGTGACGGACTATAGGGACAATTCCCATGTGAAACTCAACACTAATGAGATCTTAGTCTAATTTACATAAAAGATTAATATCACTTTCGATCCAAAATGTTAAAATAATGAGTTTATGGATCTTCTAAGGTGTTCAACTTTCTCATTTTTATCCAATGTGGGACTTAGATTCACACTTGGATTCCTAACAATCTCCCCTTCAATCTACCTTATAAGGTGTTCAACTTTCTTATTTCTACCCAATGTGAAACTTAAACTCACACTTGAATTTCCAACACTTTGTATAAATATATTGTATCGTATTATAATAAACTTTATATTTTTATCATGATTGAAATAAGGATTCAATTTACATAACTATATAAAAATTAGTATTTTTAATAATGATTTATAGAAAGGATTGTACACCATTGTAGATTGTTGGAACAATTTGACACTATTATTTACAATGATTTTTAAGTTTTTGGTATAATTACGGTGTAATAAATTATATGGGGGTGCAAAAAGCAAATGTAATATTGGAGTGTAGGGTGGATGATGAGTCATTATTTTTCTTTCATCTTGATGGATGTTTGATACTTAATTGTTTATTTTTAGTGCATTTTCATCAATTGGGCTTCATTGGGCCATTATTCAAAATTTTGATTAATTTGACATTAATTGGTCTAATTTTCATTCTTAATTATTTTTGGGAATTTTGTGAAGCAAATTTTGGAGCTTGGATGCTAATCATAAGGTGAAGAGAGAATTGCCACGTTATTTCCACATATTGCCACGTCATTTCCACATATTGCATCATCTGTGCCATGTCAATTAGTCTGTCCACGTCATTGGATCAGTAGTTTCAGCCTATAGTGGTATTTTTGTAATTTTGCACCCTATAATAGCACTTTTGTAAATATGTGAATATATGGTGATATGACAACAAAATTTAGGTCTCCTTTGGACGAGCAGCGCCCTTCTTCTTCCTCATGCTCCATTTTCACGTTTCTTAGCTTTGGAGGTGTCTTCTTCATTTTTGACGTTTTAACACTCATTATTCATGTTTTTATGCATTATTAACAACACCAATTGTTGGGTTTGCGTTTTCTGCAAATTTGGTAGCTTGGGCATTTAATTGTGTGGTTTGTAGTGACTTGGAACAACACCCATGTATGGGATTTTCAGTTTTTATATTACATAATCCATTTTCGTTCCATTGAAGCTTTAGAAATCTTGTTTGCTCTTGAACTTATATTTCAATATGACCCAACTTAGGGTTTGATGTTCTATTTTGGTTTTTTACGTTTTTGAATCTTCTCCCATGAGGTGTTTGCATTTTTGAAGTGTTTAATTGCTCCATTTTCATGGCTTGTTAAATTCATATATTGACTCCTTGATGAAAAATGCAATGAAGCATTGAGGTTGTGTTGGTTCTGAAATTTTTTCCCTCTCTTTATCTTGAATTCGTGGAGTGTATGTGGTTATGTTTATGCTTAATTTACAAATGGTTAAAATACCTTTTTGATCCCAATTTTCGTCGAGTTTTGTCAAATCAATCCTAATTTTTATTTTTGTGTAGGCTCTAATTTTCGTCAATTTTGTCCAATTTGGTCTTTTTTTGCTAACACCGTTTAAATAATTAACGTCCATGAACGGTGACTGCCATGTGTCATTTTGTGGTTTTTGAATTTTTTTTGAATTTTTTTAGTTTTTTTTTATTTTTTTAAATGTTCACATGTCACCCCAACAACGTACCATGCGTCAGAGTCAATGTTTTATATTCGTTATTTTTGTTCAATTTAGTCTCAATTTATGTTAACATGAACCAATTTTTTCCCTGTCCAAATTGAAAACAAATTTAATTTCTATATTAAAGTTCATATTTTTTATTAAATATTTTATATAATATATTAAAATTCACATCAACTTTTATATAAAAATTAAATTTAGTCTCATCTTTAACATGGACAAAATTGGTCAATTTAAACAAAATTGGGATTAAATTGAACAAAAATAATAAATATAGGTACCAAAGTGAATATAAAACATTTACTCTGACATGTGACATGTTGCTGTGTTGACACGTGTACATTTAAAAAAAATTAAATAAAAAAACACGAAGTGACACATGACAATTATTGTTAATGATTTAAATGGTGCTAACAAAAAAGGATCAAATGAACAAAATTGACGAAAATTGGGACATATTTGAGCACAAAAATAAAATTAGGACTGATTTGACAAAACTTGACGAAAATTGGGACCAAAAAAGTATTTTAACCTTTATAGATTAAGTGCATATGTTTAGGTTGGGTTATATTCATGCTTAATGTATGTACTTTGGCTCTCACGAATTCATGGATATATTATGCATTGCTTAATTACGTATTGATACTGGTTTGTAACTTTTGCTTAGTGGGTTATTCTCTAGTGGATTGAGAGTAGGTAGATGTGTTAATTTGGTGGCCTATGATAAGTGGAACTATATTTGAATCAAGAAAGTCAATACGTTTTAATCATTGTTTCATTTCATTTAATTTGTTGTTAGCATTTTGTCAGTACTTGAATATGCCAACCCCTTATTGAATCTAGAAAGCTTTGATTGAAAACAATGGTCATTAGGAGACGAACTTGGGTTAACTCCTAAGTAATATATTTTGTTGTTTATTTTGGTTGGGTACGACCTCGATCAGCGGACTATTCCGTTGAAGACCTATAAATATGTGCTAAGTAATTGTTAGGTTGGTTTTAATAAAGTGTGTGCATGCATTGAGGTATTTTGGACAACGAAAGTGATTGGATGACTCCTAAATTCATACAACTTTTTTACTATTTTACATTGCATCGTCCATGGTAGAGACATTTCAATTTTTATTTTCTTTACTCAAAATCCATAGTGGCGAAATAGGGGTTTTAACACCGCTAGTTTGAAAATCGCGAGTGTTATAAGTTTAGGTTTCATATCTTTCCCATTATTTTCACTGATCTTCATTTGTGAACCCAAAATGGAAAGGTAGTCATTCGGTGTGCCTTTCTCCCTTCTCTTCGTTCATCATTTCGTTCCAGTTGTGTCGTCTTGGTAAGTGTAATCGAAAGGCGTTTTGAGGTTTTTTGCAACATCCCGTCAAGATATTACGAATTTTAATAAAATAAAGAAAAGTAAACAAATACACTGCATTTAATAATACCTTATTTCCCAAAAATGCGGGAAATTAAAATCTTTTATTAACGTACAATAAAATAACTGATTCATAGCGTATGAAACTAAACGTAATAACAAAGCCTCTCATCAGAGTTACAAAATATTTCAAAACAAAATAATATAAAACTCCCATGCTTTTTCCCCACTTTGCGGCTAAGCCTCACCAGCTCCACCTACAACATCATCTGCTCACGTGTACCGCGTACACGATCATCGCCAAACACAAGCACATAGGGTGAGCTAAAAGATAAAGCATAAATGTACACCAAACACACACACACACACACACACACACACACACATATATATATATATATATATATATACAATAATAAAATACATCAATAACATAAACTCTTCTTTTATCTCGCATGGCCACAATCATATCTTATATCATTCTATTTCCAAAGAACCTCCTCCTTTTCTATCACATGGCCACAACCATGTATATCAATGCACCTCGCAAAACACTCGTTCCCTTCCTTCCACTTGGCCACAACCATGTATATCAGTGTACATCAAGGAGACTCGTTCCAGCTCTTCCACATGGCCATAACCATGCTAGCAGTGTTCTACATCTTCTATGAAGTATCTCAAGGCGTCTTGCTGCCACACTTATCGACCACAACCGATAGAGCACGTGCGGGGACCATGCTACGGATCACACACCGTAACGCCAGGTGGAGTTCCCAAATACGAACATAGTCCGTAACGTCCCAGGACTACCAAACTCGTCAGCAAATCGCTGAGGAGGGCAATCCATCTGGATCCATCCGTACTGGCCACAACCAGCACACTCACACCGACAACACTCGCCAACCCGAGCCACAACTCAAGAGTTCCTCGTGTTCATCCGCTATCCCGAGCCACAACTCAAGGGAAGTCATTCCACGTGCTTAACCCCTATCCTGAGCCACAACTCAAAGATACGTTCCAGGCCACAACCCATGGAACACCAGCAAGCCTACCATCGAGATATCCTTAGAAGCCTTGTATACCATGCTTTACAAATTCCATCTCATACCATTAATACAACAATAACACATGCCTTGAATGCATAATGGCACCCTCGCTCGCTTAGGCTAAACGCCTTTGTTTAACTAGTTCAGCCTATCTCGCTTAAGCTAGACCCACTAGCTTAGGCGAGCCTCCAACACCTTTGCAGCCTACAAAGTCTCGCTTAAGCGAGGTCCTTCTTGCTTGGGCGAGACCCTCACTCACCAAGGATTAAAATGCCTCGTCTAGGCGACGAGTTCAACAAAACCACAAACCTTCCCTCGAGATCTCGCTTAGGCGAGAGGCTTTCGCCGAGACGCACTTCCGCTCAAAACAACAATCAATCCCGCTTGCGCGAGATGTTCAATCAAACCACACAAAAACACCCACGAATCCCGCTTTCGCCGAAGCAGAGCAAGCAAAAAGAGTTAAATCTGGCTCACCAAGGTTCGAACCCATGACCATAATAATGCCAAGTCAAAGCTAAACCACCATGCCAATTCACATACTTTTACAATCATGTTATCACCCAACATGACCATGTATAATATTAAAATTAATAATAAATCAAACAACACATAATTGGCATACATAGGACTCGAACCCAAGTCCTTTCACATAATCAAAGTACTCTTAACCACTTGAGCTAGTACTTTTCCACATCATATCCACCAGAATTTAATGTCATAATTACACTACTTACCTGCATTTATCAATCAATTATTTATTTAATTAATTAAATTCTGCAGATCTTACATTTTTAATGTTTTGGATTTCCTTGCTCTGTCATTGTTACTGATGTCATGTGTTATGATTCTTCAGTAATGTAGGTGTGGTTGTTTTGGCGGCTTTTGTTATTATTATCGTTCGTGGTGTGGGTGTTTTCGTGCTTCAATTTTCTTTATGGGTGGAATTTCTCCGTACTAGGTGGGTGATGAGAAATTCCTGAAATCTTAGGTTTAGGGTTTAGGTTTGATTTTTTTTTTTTGTGTCTTGGTTCACAATTGTGTGAACTTGGAACTTGGGAGAAATTTGTGCTCTATGAAATTTTGCCTTGTTATTGTAGTTTTTCGGTACATCATATGTAATTATCATTTCTTGTCACAAGTTGATATATTACTTTGCACTTATTGTTTTCATAATGGAACATTTGTCATTGGTCATTCATGTCTAGATTTTCTAGGGGTAAATTTAACAAGGGATTATGGTAAACTAGTTGACGATAATTGGACTGATCAAGAAATTTTACTACTTCTTAAAGCAATGGAGATTTACAATGAGAATTATAACGAAATTTTTGAGCATGTTGGTACCAAGTCAGAGGCACAATGTATTCTTCGTTTTCTTTGTCTGTCATCTAATGAAATCGATAAAGATGGTAATTGTAGCACAATAAGGTCATTATCCATAGAGATTTGGTAACTAAATCAATAATCTATAAATTACTTCAAGTTTGGCAATGAAATAGTAGCAAAGGTTTGATTTAATAGCTTAAAAGCATATTGAAATTAAAATTGAGAGAAGTGATGTTGATTAAAGACATTGGGATTGAACTTGGTTTCTTTCACTCAACTACACTACCCTTAATTATCTATAAATTATGTTCTTTATCTTAGTGTTTCTGAAAGTATGCTTATTTCTAATTCTAACCTCATGTTTGAGCATTAGAACCTAAGGGTGTCAGACGCAAGATGTCCCCATCCAAGTAGAGGAACCCTTGTATGAAAAACAAGACTTTTTAAACCAACTAAAGTTGATATCCATGTTTGGTATATACCAAGCATTAGGAAATTTAATTGAATCTAAACACTAGACCAGATGTCTCTACATCTAGTGCTGATGAGGTATGATGATTGGCCAACTCACCAAAGTAATAAAAGCAAATCAAATAACCAACAAGTAAAACAAGAACATAATAAATATATAACCAAGTGTAGTACAAAGAATTTAGAAGTTACATCCAATCCCAAGTAAAAAATAATGTTAGAACTAACTGTCAACTCAAGATCCATTGAGTGCCTACCTGCAATATACTTTTTGTACAACAACAATTGTTATTTGTGTAACATGGTGGATGAACCATAAATCATCGTTTAATTAGGTGGACCATGAATCTGTATATCAACCATAAACGTATTGGGTTTGGTTAATCACTAGGTTTAAGTCTTATTATAGAAGAAGTAAACGATAATATGTTAGAACTAATTGTCAACTCATGATCTATAAGTCTCTACTCGTGATGCACTTTTTGTACAACAATAAGTGTGGCTTGGGTAACATGGTGCAATAGAATTTGAACTAAATGAACAACTTAACATACGATGTTGGGATTGTTATACACCTTTATGTGAACCATGTGCAAAGTAGTGGTCATCCTCTTAGATGATCCTTTTAATGGAAGCATGTGAGAAGGTAGATATTTGTGTGTGATAAAGTAGTGTCTGTGACTATGTTTTTGTGTTTTGTTTCATTCAATGACTAAATAAAATATTGTGTGCAAAATGTGTAAGGGAGGTAGCCACTTAATGAAAAAGTGATTGTACAATATGAAATATCTAATAAATGAATGGATGGTAGTAATTTTTAGCCATAATTTTGTCCTCCACTTTAGTTTCAAAAGCTTTGGACCACACTTTTACATGTGTTATTTTTTAGTTTAAGCCACATTTATTAAACTAGTGTTTTATGCGAAATAAATTCTTTTACTTTTCTATTGATTGTTTATACATGACTTTAAAAGGCAAAACTTGTTATATATCTTCAAATAACAACATTACACAACTATAATTGAATCCACACAATGATCATAAATAATTCAAACATATAATTCAAAGTAAGAATTCAAGCTACATGATCAAAATAGTTGTGTTGAAGTCATAAGTAAGATGAACTTATCAAAGTTAAAGCTACAAAGTTAAGAAACAACACACGTAGAATTTTCTTTACTACACAAGAATAATTTAATTATTTTGAAATATTGTTTTCATTGTCTTAATGGTCCTTACTCTTGATACTCTTCATTGTCTTCATAGTCTTGAAGCTACAAAATATACAAAAATATAGTGTCAAATTTTTTCATATTATACATTTTGATAAAAGTTAATTAAGTATAATCGAATAAAAAAAGGTATTAATGTAAATTAGGTAAATTCAATTCATCATTGCCTATGTTTTCTTCACTACCTACCTAATAAGGACATTTCTTCAAATGAAAATGAAATGTGAATATTTTTTTTGTAAAACAACTTACATTGTAGAGATTTTTGTGTGATTAAAGATATTGACACAAGAATACTTATTATAAGGTATATTAGATTATTAACCTTTTAAGTATGGTAAAAGTATTAATACTATTATTATTATCTTTTAAAATAAAACTAATTAAAATATTGGCTATAAAATTTAAAATATTTTGAACAATTTATAGCAATGTTAAACCTTCAATAATTGTTAAATAATAACAAAATATGATATATTTTGTAATTGTTTTTAACGGTTAAAATATAATAAAATAAAAGTAAATTTTGTAGTAGTTTTTAACTGTTAATAAATACTTTTTTTTTCTATCCACAATATCTACAACTATATTTTTTTGTCATAGTGTTTTTATCATGTGGAATTCTAACGGGATTTGAAGTGTAATGTCCCATTTAATATAGAATAAATTCACCTGTATAACCATTAGAATTATCCAGAATGTACTGGAAGAGAAAGTTAAGGCACACCACGATGGCATTAACAAAACAAAAAGTAATAGTTTGACAGTTGATCAAAAGCTCGCTCCTAAAGCAAGATATTACATAGGCAACCGTGCCTACAGATATTACTTGAGGGAAAGAGATCCAACTCAAGCCTGGCTACACTACAGAATTTCCATCACCCTTGTGACCACTAGAGGTTTCCACATCTGCTCACATCAATAATTGCAAAAAGGAAAAACCACACACAAGAAGACAACACAAACAAGAAAGGGTAAGCTAGAGTAAAAAGGTTTTATCATACTACTAAGCATGCAACTTATAAGCCAAGACCACATAAATCAACCAAGCCTGTGATAGCAATCAAGCAAGACTCTAAGACTCAATTATCCGAATACATATAATCAGTCAAATTCACTAGATGCTGCACTTGTGGTGGCCTCTACTGCTCTACAGAGTCATTGCCAATGGGTTTCACCCTACCAGCACAAGGTTAGCCTTCAAACATCTAAGGTCGTTATTCTGCCAAAGACTAGGGTCTCCTGCTACTCTCACCACTTGAGTCAGTACACTCTACGTTAGACTAACTGACTCCTTAGAGCTCCAGGATGCAATCCTTACTTGAATCCTTACTTAATTATATATTGAGGCACCACCATGAAACTTACTAACAGGTTCGTGGAATTATGTCCATTACTTGAGGCACCACCATGAGCTCTCATCAAGAGGGTCATGAAATTACGTCCATTACATAAGGCACCACAATGAGCTCTCACTAAGAGAGTCATGGAATTACGTCCATTACATGAGGCACCACCATGAGCTCTCACCAAGAGGGTCATGGAATTACGTCTATCACATGAGGCACCACCATGAGATCTCACCAAGAGATTCATGGAATTACGTCCTAACCATACCATAGCCATGTCTCACCAACCAATCATAGATTTATCATGCATACCAATCTCATGCCAATATTTAACCAACCATCCAACCATGTTTCATACGCATAATCATATCAAGCTCATTAATTCTAGTCCCAATAAATCATATAGAGCATGCATGGCATCATACTTGAAACTATTTAAATCACATATCATCCAATCATGTGAAATACCCACGAATACAATCAACTATGTCAATCTCGCTCAGGCTAAAGAGCTTTCGCTCAGGCGATAGGAACCCCTCGCTCAAGCTACTAGCTCTCGCTTGCGAGACTGCAAACAGAGGGCACGTCGAGGTCTCGCTCAAGCTAGCCCATCTCGCTCAGGTGAGACTACTCTCACTCAAGCAAATGGCTTTCGCTTAGGCGAGCCCTCGAAACTGAGAGGGAGTGAGTTACAGCTGCTCTCGCTCAAGCGAGAGCTCCTCGCTTAAGCGAGAGCTTTTCGTTTTGAGTGACCACTCCGTTCGCCTGGGCGAGTTCAACAGAACTCATTGCTCTCATGCATTCAAAACCAAAAAAGTTTATCTCAAGCACCTATAGTTAATTCTCACAGAGGTACAAACATCATTCAATCATTTTAAACATAAGACAGAGGCAAATGCAGGCAATATACTAAAAAACGTGAAAAACTCTAGTTTCCCTTACCTGAACAGAGGCTAGTAGACAACGGTAAACACCAAACAGTGAGCACCATGTAACATTCAGACCGGATATTATGCATTTAAATAATAAAACAAAGAAAATAATAATTAACTTCATTCAATGAAACAACATTTCCCAAAAACACGAGAAATTTAAAACTTTTATTACACCAGTACTTGTCTAAAATCTATGATTATAAACTTCCATTATAATTATAAAAGCCTCATAATGCGAAGATTACAATTTATTCAAAACATAGTAAATTATCAAGTCATCAATCTCTGATAAATTCTCCCCAAGACTAGCCCTGCTTCGGCTCTATGCCTCACCAGATCCACCTGCAACATCATCTGCTCACATGTACCGCGTACACGATCATTGTCAAACACAAGCAGATAGGGTGAGCTAACATAATAAACACACACACACACACACACACACACACACATATATATATATATATATATATATATATATATATATATATATATATATATATTATTCATATAAACATAACAAAACACATCAAAAGAATCCCCTCCTTTAACCCCACATGGCCACAACCATGTTCGATAATAAATTCACATAAAAGGAATTTTATCCTTCGGTTTCACATGACCACAACCATGGTTTGATATCCAACTACCACATGAATCTCATTCTTTCCTTCCACATGGCCACAACCATGTTGACCGTGCTCTACATCTTCTTGTGAGTACCTCAAGATGTCTTGCTGCCACACCTATCAGTTACAACCGATAGAGCACGTGCGGGAAACCATGCTACGGATCACACACCATAATGCCAGGTGGAGTTCCCAATACGAACATAGTCTGTAACGTCCCAAGACTACCAAACTCATTAGCTATGTATTGAGGAGGGTAATCTATCTGGATCCATCCGTACTGGTCACAACCAGCACACTCACACCGGCAACACTCGCCAACTCAAGCCACAACTCAAGAGGTCCTCGTGTTCATCCGCTATCCCGAGCCACAACTTAAAGGACGTCATTCCGAGCCACAACTCAGAGAATGCCACGTGCTTAACCCCTATCCTGAGCCACAAATCAAGGGATACGTTTTGAGCCACAACTCAAGGAACACTAGCAAGCCCACCTTTGAGATATCTTAGAAGCCTTATAGACCACACATTACAATTCAAACACTAACCAAACCAATATAGCATAATCGATTGCCTTGAAACACACAATTCCTTCATCTTTCACTTAAGCTTGAAGCCTTCGCCTAAGCACCCAAGCCTACCTCGCTTAAGCTAGGTTACCTCGCCTGAGCGAGCACCTCGCACAAAACAACCTCGAACTCTCGCTTGGACGAGCCTTACTCGCTTGGGCAAGACCACATTTCGCCCATAAAACCAAACTCCCGCCTAGGCAGCGAGTTAAGCCAAATGTAAAATCATCCTCGAATTCTCGCTTAAGCGAGGGACTCTCGCCTGAGCGAGACACTCCTTCGCCCAAAACAGGGCTTCACGCCTGGGCGAGATACCCAAGCACCACCTCCAAACACTCACGGGTTCTCGCTTAGGCTAGGCACACTCGCCTAAGCGAGATGACCTGTCGCCCAAGGCCAGAATCCTCCGCCTGAGCGAGACGCTCGAGCCGAAACAATGTTCGAGTCTCTGTTAATCTCGTCAAGGCTTTTACACTGTTTACGCACGCACGCACCGGCAAACATGCCCAATTCACACACCAATTCATACCAATCATTTGTAAACAATGCACAAACATATGAACACAATGTATACCACATATAGTCCCCCAAAATCTAAGTTGGAACCCCAAATAACATATCCAGTGCATGAACCCATCACATTCATATAATTAGGTAAGAATTTCGATTAATATCACCAAGACACCCAAACCCATGATTAACATCATATATGGCACTACTTTCATGGCCCAAACTCATCAAAATCATATGCATATACAACAATACGAAAATCTGGGTTCAGCTCCCCTAACTTGGATGCCTTTGCATAGAAAAAATGCAGATTTTTTAGAATCCCTCCTTGATCGCTAGACAACCTAACACCTCCCCTTTAATCAGCTCTCAATTGTTGCAATCCTCCTAACTCCCTCTCAATTTTCGCACACTTCACAGAGCTCTCAGGAAACAGCCTCTCAAAACCCTTTTCCTCTCTCAAATTTTGCCTTTTAAAGGGCTTTAATGCTAGGTTAATGTGCTAAAACGAAAATAAGCTTAAATGATGGTTTTAATTGCAATTCAAGGGCCGCTATTTAGTTTTTTTTCAGCCCCTCTTGGTTGCCCCCTTTTAGGGTTTTCTCTACCCTTTCATATTTAGGCCACAACTAAATTTTAGCAAAAAGAGAGCTAACTTTGAGTTTTCCAAGATTCGAACCCATACCATGCCAATTGTTAATTCAATGCATAACCATTCAACCAATTCATGTTTTATGATAATTCACATAATTCTATACTTATGTTATCACTCAACATGATCATGCATATTATTAAAATTAATAATAAATCAAACAACACAAACATACATAGGAACCCAAGCCCTCTCACATAAACAAAGTACACTCAACCATTTGAGCTAGTACTTTTTCACATCGCATCAATCAATATTTAATGTCATAAAGGCTCTCACTACCTGCATTTATTAATTAATTAATTATTTAATTAATTAATTTTCACAGGTCTTACACACCACTGCTCCGGGAACAACTTTGTGAGCTGAAAACACTAACACCAGAACCAAAACGAGGTTACTACGATGAACCTAGTTGGAAACACGAAAGTAAAGCTAGAGAAGAGAAGATATGGGTTGAAGACCAACTTACGTGAAATAGAAATGGAATTTAACTAGCTTGATGAAGAACAGGGCCAAACCCTAACAGAGCTCTGAAAAGGGAGAAGAGTAAAAAGAGGTTGTCTTGCGAAATGAGGGCAAAATGAGAGGGATTAGGGCTGTAAAAGGGTTTTGGGGCACCCTATGGGTTGGCCTTAGGCCCAACAGATAAGGCCAGACCCTTACACATTAAGAACAGAAAAAGTGGGTCTTACATGAAGAGTCACAAATTTCATATGTAATGATTTTTAACCGTTAAAACTTGTAATTTTAATCTCACAAATATCCATTTTTTTAGTGTAAATGCTATCAAAATTATTTCTAATATATTTCTTATAATTTAAAAAACATATAGAATTTAAAATATTAGAAATGTTTTTTATATTTGAAAAAAAAATAATTTAGGAGTAATATTTAAAAATGATACAAATATAATTAATGATAATAAAGTTTTAAAATTATGTTAATATAAATTCAATAAAAATACTTAAAATATTAAAGATTATAATTAATTATTCTTAATATTTAATTTAATTGTGAAACTAATAATAATTATTATTTTAAAATTTTGCAAAGACAAACAATAATAAAAAAAATTGACTGATAATTAATGTTAATATAAAATTAATTTGTATTGAAAATATTTATATTAAATTTGATTTATAACTTAAATTATTAATAAACTGTGTCTTTCTCTAATTGAGGATTCTTCCTTTATTTTTAACGAAAAAGAATATACTTCTAACTTAAATAAACCTTAGAAACTCTAATATCTTAATCCTAAGAGATAAAATAAAATGTTCTATTAAATCCAATAACACACATTGTTAAAGTGCTATTAAATCTCAATTATTCAATAACATATCAACTAATCAAATACGTTTAAAGGACTTAATTTTCATGATTGAAAATGAGACGAAAAATGCATTTTTATTTTGTTATGTGATGAGTTTGTTCTAATATACAAGAGATTAATGGTAAACCTAAGGTCTTTTCGAACATGGTGGGAATCAAGAATGAAAAGTAAAATTTAGACAAAATTAAAATCACAAAAAGATAATTTATAATGAGCAAATATAATAAAATTTAAAGATTTTCTTTTCTATTTACGTAAAAAAAAAAATCCGTTTCTTGTTCCTTCTGCTCTGATCCTCCCCTCGCCGCCGCACACCACCATTTTACTGTTCCTGAAATATTCGTAATTCAAGTTCAGTTTTAGTTCTACTTTTCACATTTTTAGAAATTGAAGCATTGCACGCAGTTGCAGGGAGCACTGAATCTATTTCTCATAACCCTAATGTTGGTTAACCAAAACCTCTTCTTCTGCATCCTTTTCCACCATGACTGATTCTCACGTAAATCACAACGACCCATCTCTCGCTACCGATTATGATGCACCAGAGGGTAATGCCTACTATTTTAGTTTCCTTAATTTTGATCTTCATGTTTTAGTTTCTGCACCCTCTTTCTCATCCATCAACGTTCAGTTACCAATTTGAAGGTTTTTTCACTATTTAGGGATATATTAACTTTTGGTTTACTTTAGAGATCATTTAGTAAAAAAGGTAATCCTTCAGGGATGAAATTTAGGGTTTATTCTTATATTGAATAAGCATTGTGATTTAATTTTTGTATCAATTTCTCTGTATTACTTTTGATGCCTTGATCTGCCCTGTGATGTCTTCTAGACATGTGTTTTGGGAATTCAGAAAATATCAACCCAATTGAGTTCATTTTTGTGTTTGTGAATTTAGATGCTGGGGAAGATGTGAAGCTGAGGTCTAGGGACCAAAGACTGGCTCTGCAAGGTGAGCCAAAGTGTGTTATATGTGGCCGCTACGGTGAATACATATGTGATGAAACTGATGATGATGTTTGCAGTTTGGAATGCAAACAAGCAGTGCTTGGAAGAATTGCGAAAGCATTGGCTCCTTATGGAAATCTTCTGCCACCTAAAAAGATTCCTATGGTTGATGAATGTTTTTATGTTAGTGATGCTGATAACAAATCAGGGGCAGAATCTATGGCTAGTGACCTTAGAACGAAACTTGACATTCATGTGAAGGGTGATGTAGAGGCACCGGTTTTGTCATTCTCTGCCTGTAACCTCCCTGATAAGCTACTCCACAATATAGAAGCAGCAGGGTATGACATGCCTACACCTGTCCAGATGCAAGCAATCCCTGCTGCTTTGACGGGCAAAAACATGCTTGTTTTGGCCAATACTGGATCTGGGAAATCTGCTTCGTTTCTTATTCCTATAGTTTCTCGCTGCGTGATTCATCGCCGGCAATATGTTTCAGATAAGAAGAAGCCTTTGGCTATGGTGTTAACACCCACCAGAGAGCTCTGTATACAGGTTGAAGAGCATGCTAAGATGCTTGGCAAGGGATTGCCTTTCAAAACAGCACTTGTGGTTGGTGGTGAGGCCATGGCTGGACAACTCTATCGCATTCAACAAGGGGTGGAATTGATTGTAGGAACCCCAGGAAGACTTGTTGATCTTCTAAGTAAGCATGAGATTGAGTTAGATGATGTGATGACTTTTGTTGTGGATGAGGTGGACTGTATGCTGCAAAGGGGTTTTAGAGATCAGGTCATGCAGATATACAGTGCTCTGTCACAACCCCAGGTCTTGATGTATTCTGCAACAATGTCTAATGATTTAGAGAAGATGATTAACACTTTGGCGAAAGGTACAGTGGTTATCTCTGTTGGAGAACCTAATAGTGCAAATAAGGCTGTGAAGCAGGTAGCTATTTGGGTTGAGTCAAAGCAAAAGAAGCAGAAGTTGTTTGACATTTTGACAAGTGTGAAGCATTTTAAGCCACCTGTTGTAGTATATGTAGGATCCAGACTTGGAGCAGATCTTCTGGCTAATGCTATTACAGTTGCCACAGGAATTAAAGCAGTTTCAATTCATGGGGAGAAGTCTATGAAGGAAAGGAGAGAAATAATGCAGTCCTTTTTCATGGGTGAGGTCCCAGTGGTTGTGGCTACTGGAGTTTTAGGCAGAGGGGTAGATCTGCTGGGTGTAAGACAGGTTATTGTATTTGACATGCCTAATTCCATTAAGGAATATGTACATCAGATTGGAAGAGCATCTAGAATGGGAGAGGAAGGTGAAGGTATAGTTTTTGTGAATGAGGAAAATAAGAATGTTTTTGCTGACTTAATTGATGTTCTGAAATCTGGTGGAGCAGCTGTGCCTCGGGAGCTTGCCAATTCACGGTACGCCACAGGGTTTTTCTATGGTGGGAAGGCTTCGAAAAAGAGAAAGAACACAGGATAAAGTTTCTTATTGCAGTTTTCTATCTTCATGTTGTCAACATAGAAAACTGCAATAGAAAATACATGTATATGTTATATTTTTGATGAAATGTTTTTCATCAGACATTCAAATAAGCAGAATTTGTGACACAACTAGAGACGTTGTTATGCTTTTGGGATTGTTAGATTAGAAAGTCTCATATCTGTTTTAACCTATAATAAGCAAACACATAAAGGTTAGGATTGGAGAAAGGGATGAGATCTAACTGCTTCTGATTATATTGTCTTTCTGTTGTTGAAATGTTGAGAAGAAAAAAAGGGGTAAAAAGAGTATCCAATGGAGATTCGGTCCAAATTTTTTATGCTTGGAACCCAATTTAGCGATTATGGAGAGAATAGCATCTTTATCTAATCTTGTGCTTTGAAGTGGCTTCTGCAATGTATGTCATGTTTTTGGCTTATCCATTGTCTTTGTCTAAAAATAATATTTGATTTACATACTTTAACAATTATACTTAATTACAATGACCAAAGCCTCAATTATTATTTAGTATTGTCTTTGTTTCCATGTAACATTCTCATTAATGGAAATTACTACGACAGTCTCTTTTCCACAATTTCTTTGCACTCCCTCAAATTTAAAAATGACCATTTTCGAAATGGCCACTTAAAAAAAGTGAAGCATTAATCAAGCAATGTTAACAGAAAAATTTTGATAAATCATAAAATTATTTGTCAATTTTACTATCCAGTACTTGACTTCTTTTAAAATGCAATATTAACTAGAAAAATCACTTGTTAAAATTATATTAATTGCACATGTAAAAATCAAATAGAGTTACAAAAATTTCCAGCCTTGATATTCTATCCCTTATTATTCTCAAAACTACTCCTTACACTTCAGAAGCATCTGGCTGTGGTCCTACTTCCACAGATATGTTTAGACACCACTCAAATAACCAGAAGATTTTTTTTCTCCATTAATTAAGGGAAATAGCCTTTAAGATACTTGTGAAAGGGCAAGCAATAGATAATGCAATCAAAATCATTCTTAAACAGAATATGTAAATAATTAAATGAAGAAACCCGGACAGCAACACCATAGCACTTAAAAATTTAAATTCATGTAACAGAAGAAACTACGTGACAACTAGCAGAATTGGTCCTTTCATGTTGTTGAAACAGTATGGTCATATGCTAGAGAGAGACCAACTTTTATTAAATATAATTAGTGAGACCAACTTCATATATACAAATCAACAACTCTACGCAGGATTAAGTGAGTTAGGCATGATATGATCTCCAGAATCAAAATTTTAGGATTGAGATTCCCAATCCATGCAAAACCTTCAAAAGCATATACAAATTTCTTACTTGAAGAACAAGCAAAAATTATGTTATTTTATGAGAAGAAGAAACAACAGTTGAATATTCTATGATGCTGCTCATCGAATAGGACTAAATGATAAACAAGGCCAGAAAATTTTACAAACATACTTGTGTAGAATCCTGGATTTTTTTGGCACTAAATGCTTCAGCTTTTAAACATAATCCTATGTTTAAGAATCGAGAATATTCATTCTATACACAGAAAAATCTTTAGGAATGTGATATTATATTTTCTATAATCTGCAGATTAGTTTAGTTTTTTATTCAGTCTCAACTTTGAGAGCAGTTTCCTTCAATGCAAGCTTTCTTTTCTTTTGAATTTGGTGGACAAATTCAGAAACCACTAGATGAAACTTCACTGTAGGCTTACGATTATTAGGGATAGCATTCCCTAACCCAGCCCTTCTTAACGCACGAGCTAAACACCTTTCACCAAATTGAAGATGAGTTGGGCATGCAGCAGGAACCACCGATTTCAATACTGGTTTATTACAAAATGAAGGCCCTGCTGGCAAACTGAAAAAAAGCCAAGAACTCCGTGAGAAATGTTGTCTGCTCCAGATATTGCAAATGAAAAATATGTAAGAAATCTCGTGTGTGGCAAATATATATGGTCTAATAATTAAATGAAGTGAGATGACCCTAATAACTTTTACTTATTTAGTGAAGGAAGTGATATATATCCAAACAAAATGAAGCCACGTCTGCGTCTGCCTGATAAAGTATGTCTCTAGATTTCAAATCAAGTATAGAAATCTAAAAAGAGGAAAGAGAAATAAAAGTTTATATTCCACATAGCAATTTCTACAAGTTTAAGGCATCAATCTTCCCCAATGGATAATGGTTAGTATTTCTACACTTCCTTATTGATGAGAACTATGAATTCTGAAGATTCTCACCCTAGATTATTTTATAATAGTTAGTATTTCTACACGTCCTTATTGATGAGAACTATGAATTCTGAAGATTCTTAGCCTAGATTATTCAAACATAAAGGTTTACATCACAAGGAAAGAGACAGAAAGATTGATTTACCAATTGTAGGTACGAGGACCAGTATTCATTACAGAGCTCGCATTCAATAGCTTAATCCAGCAAAATAGGCTAAGAAATCTAAAATTTTACAAGAAAGATCTTCCATATCGAACCTAAAATTGGCATAGTGCAACATGATTTATATAGGTCCAGTGAGTACTGAAATTATCACTATTTAGCAAGCTACTATGACATGCAAATAGCAAGAAATCACAAAGGTCTACATATATGTTGGAAGTTCTGCAAATCGCATTCCTGTAAGTAATGTAACATACCAATTCCTAAAAGAGATGCTGACTGGTAAAGTGCAATATGCTGAATACTATCAAGAATTTGAATCAAACTCCTCTTTCAGACAAAATATGTGTCAGGTCTGAACCTTTGAACTTAGAAATGGGTTCATTTTTGCAAGAGGAGTTTAACTTTCATTTGACACCATGAGTCACAAGGTTGGATACTTTCTCTCATAAATAAGATTTTGAGTGACAAAATTATTGAAGCATTACAGATTTGTAAACAGGTTGAACTAGTAAGTAATGTGTTAGATTACTGTTTTCAATTTTCGGAATCCACAACTTCTATTGCATATTTTGTGGATTCACTTTTTTTGCTCTTTTAGCTTATAAACTCGAGAAATGTTTGAGGTAGCCCATAAATGAATTAATGTCATAGATAAAAGATTAAGAGGGACACTCTAAAGTGCAGAGGCTGAAACACAAATTAATGGTTGTTATTTCTCTTAAAAAATCAATTAGAAAATATATTTACCAAAACTAAACAGAAGTATAGAAACACTGATTATTTTTTTACTGTACAACTTGCGACAAAATGTTTTGGATCTAGAATGTTATGCAACTACCCACCCAACCCCCCACTTCTAAGGGTGTATTTGGATTTCAATTGGAACACCCAAACCAACTTTTAGTTTTCATTGAACATTGTACAAACATGTTTCACTTCTTTTTTTCAAATAGAGTTAAAAGCAAAATTTACCTTTCAACTTCAATTGACTAACTTAATTTCCTAACTAAAATCCAAACACAAAAGGGCATGTTTGTTTTCAGTTTAAACAGTCCAAACTCCAATTGAACTCCACTAAACATGAAACAAGCTTTTAATTCAATTGAGGTTTGGGGTCTTCTAATTGGAAAAAACAAAATCCCTAAGTGTATGCTTGTTTTAGGTAAAACACACATTCCAAAGCTCCATTCAAGTGAAACCTTCTCTCATGAAGGATTTATCTTCGAGGCAGCGGAATGATGTTTCAAACACACCATAAGGATATGTTTGCTTTTACATTCAGAATGCAAACAAGACACATACTTCACTGTGTGATTGTTTCAGCAAATTCTAACTTTCCAATTCTCCTAGAACCCAATCCTCCTCTCACATTGGATTGGCATTCAACATGACCGAAGCCAAATCAAACACAGTCTCACTTTGGGTGCTTCAAAAGTTGTGTAACCAATGAACCAAACACACTAAGCCAACCTAGTGGATACTGAAGCTAAAATAGCCAACGGTAAACTGAAGCACAGCAAAGTAATCAATTTTCCACAGCCAAACAACTAACTTAGGGAAACAAAATTCATTGAAAAAATTAGACAATAAAACGACAACCTCTCTTCTTCTTCCACTAACCTCACAGGCCCTAGAACCACACTATTCATGTAATCCATCAAACTAAGCTATACATACTCAATCATTAAATTAGTTTCAAACACGAGTTCTGTAAATTAAATTAGCATACAAAAAAGGTTCCAAAACGAAATAGCATTCCAAATAAAAAAAAAGGACATTAAAGTGTATTTTTATTATATATTTAATTTTAATTTCACTTTTCACATTATTTTCCAATTTCAATTCAATATCCAAAGATATAGTTTCAATTTGAAATAATAAAAAATCACAGTAGAAAAAAGAACTCACTTCTTCGCAACAGCTTTGCATCCCTGATATAGCTTCTGTTTGGAATCGGACAGTATATGAGCGTGACAGTATATCGTCATAGCCATGGCCTTAGTCTTGCAGCCGCTGAAACGACACCGCACGATATCGTCGCCGCCACCGACGCCAGTGACGACGCCGTTTGGATTGTTATTGTCACCCTCGTTGTTGTGATCCTCCTTGAAAGGGCTCTTCCCATAGGTCCAACTGTAGTTTCTGTACTTGGACCTCAGTTCCTCCATTAGGGCCCAATAGTGGGTCCGGTAGCACCGCGTCAGCTGCCTCACTCGCCGGAGCCGCCGCTGGAGAACCTCCTTCCGAGTCAGAAACCGCGACTTCGCCAGCGCCGCGTCCTCGTCAGCACCGTTGACAGTCACCGGACGCGGCGGAGATGAGGTGGAACCCAACTCGACCATGGATGCTGATTCAGTCGCCAACTCTCACAAGGGATACAAGTGACACCGGTTTCTCGCTGGAAATTGAAGAGTTCGTTAAGTTTTTTTTTTGTATGGTTTGATTTTGAATGTTGAGAGAAGAAACAAACAACTTTTAACTTAGAACTTAGTCCCTGCCAGAGCCAGCTATCAATGCATTAAATTGTTTTTTGAAACAAATGTAAAATTATTCAGAACGTTTTTTAACTCCATTATAGATGCACTTGTTTTTTACAAAGACAGTAAGACATTCATTAATGTTCTTGGAGATAATTTTAACTATTTTGCAATCAAGATAATAATTTAATTAAAATATTTGTTATAATATATATATATATATATATATATTGTTATTTAATTATATTTTGAAATGAAACTTATAACTTCTTTTATATTTCTTTTAAATTTGTAATTAATGTAATTATAATTTATTTTGATAGATAATAAATTATGCAGCAGTTAAGTAAGTTACACTTTGATTATTTATTATATCCGATATTATATTTTATAAGATTAATTCAATTCTATATTTGGTATTAATTTTCTAAATTTAGTTAATTTTTAATACATTGTAGATAGTGAACGGATGTGAACAATAAATGTCACGTGTTATCCCATCATTTTTTTAATTTTTTAAATTTTTTCTTAATTTTAAAAATGTCCATGTTAAGTCTGAGGTGACATTATTTTAATTTTACACCAATTATAATTATGAACAAAAAATATTTAATAAAAATATCAGTATATCATTTATATAAAAAGTAAATTTGGTTTTAGTTAAGAAAAAAATAAAATTGCTCAATTTTTAAAAATATTTGGGACTAAATTAAACAAAAATTAACGAATATAACTAGTACTATCACATGACATTGCATGACACATGAATTCTTTTTTTAAATTAAGAAAAAATTAAAAAAAAATAACAACAAAAAACCACGTTAGTACTGTATGTAGCATTCATTGTTCACATTAATTATTTAAATATTGTTAGCAAAAATAATTAAATTGAACAAAATTAAAGAAAATTAGAACCAAATTGAAAAAAAAAATTGAATTAAATTAAAAAATAAACTCAACAAAAATAGAGATAAAATATGTATTTAAGCTTTTTTTAACTTTCTTTTCAAACTATTTTCATTACCCAATTATAATAAAAATAATTTCAATTATATTTTAATCCCTTAAATTAAATTTCTTTTTATTTTAGGTTCTTTAAATTTAAATTTACTTTTATTTCTGAATTTCGAAAATTACTTTACTTTGTACTTTTCATAAATATAATATGTAGCTAATTTTAACAATCAGATTAACTATTAATTTATATGTTAAAATGTTTTTTAAGGTACGATTTGAATTATCTAATAAAATGAATTATGTTTTTTGCAATAATCACACAATTTAAATTATTATCACTTCTATTTTATAACCCTTAAATTCATTGAAGAATGAAAATAAAAGTATATTAAAATAAATAGAAAGATTATAAAGATATCTTTTAGTCATTTTTTAGATAGATATTTTTATTTTAAACATTCATAATTTATAACATATTTTTCAAATTGGTAAACAAATATCATTTATTCTCAATTAAGATCTAGAAATTTATTTATTTTAAAAAAAATCTTTAATAAGATCTCTACTATTTGAAGTTCTATAAAAAGGTAAACTCAATTAGAAAACCTTTGTCAAGATTATCTTTTATGAAGCAAATGTTTATTGTTAAATTGTTATTGAAACACAACTTGAGCAAGGTTATTTTTTGAAATGAAATATATATATATATATATTATGGTTATTTAATTCTGTTTTGAAATGAAAGTTATAATTTTTTTTATATATCTTTTAAATTTCTAATTAAGGTAATTTTGATTTATTTTGATAGATAATATACCTATTAATTATACCGCAGTTAATTAAGTTACTCATCTTTAATTATTTATTATACCGGATATTATATATTTTTTACCCTTTTCTTTCAAATTAAATAGTTTATATTTTCATGTTGAGTTTCTTCGATTCAGACTTAATATCTTCTTTTTATTTTGTTTAATTTAATCATTCTTACTGTTCCTGCAGAGAACAAATAAGATAGGTTAGGTACAAGCGTCATCTTACCACGTAGTCTGCTATCTCCTTAGTTGGCCTCTTCCCAGTCGATACATGTCGGCTTGAACCCAGGGGGTTACCTGCAGAAGAGTCTTCGAAGCTCAAGTAAGTCAAAGCTCTTAGAGAGTCAAATCAGTGATTAATGAATGCGTACCTTTAAATGATGGGGTCCACGTGTATTTATAGAGCATTAATGACGTTTGACCATTTCATAGGCTGGGCCTTGACTTGGGCTCTAGTTTGGGCCATGAGTGGGCCTGGGCCCTAACCCAGGCCCTTGAGACCTATTGAACGTGGGGGCTTCAATTTTCGCTAAGTTATTGGAGTAGTCGGCCTGGGCCCCAACCTTACCAGATATGCTCGAGTGGTCGGTCTAGACCGACTACTTGCCTAAATGGCTTATGTTGGTGATATGAGGTGCAGGTTGTCCTCTTAGATATTTAGTTTAGGTTAAAACCGGTACAAGTTAGGCTAACTCGGCCTAGCCTGGGTACTTGGCAGTCTCGATGTGCACATTATTTACTTGGTCGAGTTCGGCTAGGTACGGTACACCAGCCCTCCAGCCTTGTCCGATATGGGTTGTCGGTCAAGGATGATATGTGTTGATAAGCTAGCGGAACCGGCTAGGTGTGATACACCAGTCCCCCAGCCTTTAAGTGTGGTGAACAGTGTTAAGGCTTAGAATT
>Ga0214544_1004026_pt1 | contig 29833 bp, 19 predicted proteins | sample CNSS3metaG_FD_160074 | JGI IMG/M metagenome (GOLD analysis project Ga0214544, IMG submission 160074) | Root nodule microbial communities from cowpea collected in UCLA plant growth center, Los Angeles, California, USA - CNSS3 | ecosystem: Host-associated > Plants > Roots > Nodule | place: USA...
ATATTCACAATTAATTAAGTAACCTCTATATATATATATATATATGTATATATATATATGTATATATATATATACATACATATATATAGGTGTATACATATATATATATATATATATATATATTTTAATTTCTTTTAATTATTTGGTTTGTTATGAAACTTATTCGCATTTCCAATATATTTTTTTATCTTATCATAATCTTTATGTAAGTATGTTAAAATGATGTATGTCAATTAAAAAAAAATTATTTCTAATATTTGAGTATTTTTATTATTTTTTAATATTTTTATTTATTGTATATTTTTCTTTCCAATACAAATGTTTAATACTCTAAATTTAAGTGTTTAATAGCATAAACATTTCATTTACTAGGTAATATAAAAAAATTACTTATTATTATTAATTTTGTTTCGCTTCAATAATTTTTCTAATTTCTCAACCATTGAGTATATATGTTGGTATTTGAAAAGTTTTCTTAGATCTCTAAGATATTTTTCATCTTATCATATCCTTAATTATACTTGTTAGGTTTACAGATGGGGTTTCTTAGGGAGATACAACACTAATGAGACCTGAGCCCAACCATATAAGGCATTAACATCACTCTCAACCCAAAACCTTAAGGCAATGAGTTTATAGGTCTTTATTCTTATATAATGATCTACTTTCTCATTTCTAGCCAATGTGGAACTTAGATTCACAGTTGGATTCCTAACAATCTCCCTTGAGTCCCTTCAACCACATTGGTACACTCCCCCTCCAACGCAAGCATTCTTAACCACGAATACTCCTTTTCTACCCTTTTTTGTACCGCCGTTCTTTTCTTAATGGGACACGCTTACCTGGAACCCTTGCCAGGAAGACTTTCAATACTAGGACCATACTGCACTCGTTTGAGCCGGTTTTAACCATCGACTCTAATACCACTTGTTAGCTTTTTAAGGATGGGGTGTATACTAATGTGGTTGAAGGGACTCACCCTTGAGGGGGAGGTTGTTAGGAATCCAAGTGTGAATCTAAGTCCCACATTGGCTAGAAATGAGAAAGTAGATCACCAAATTGTTTTCCTTTATGCGATTCCTTTCAATAGTCTCCAAATTGTTTATAAGACACACATTTGTTAACTTTTTAATATTTTTATTTTTTGTTTATTTTCATAATGTAGAATACTATTTCGATATATTTTATCTAATTATTTTTTATTTTTTAACTTATTACAATCATACTTTATTTTTTTTTCACTATAAATTGTATAAATAATTTTTATTTACTACAATATAAAAATTTAATGTAATTGTCATGAATATTTTTTTATCATCATCCAATATATATTAGAGTTCAAAAGATACAAGATCTATGTTAAAATTTTATTATTATGTTTATTATTTGTTCTTTGCATCATTTTGATCAAGTGATGTATTATAACTTTTATTAGTGTATAAAAAGATTCATTATAATTTAAAGGTTTAATTATGCCTTTGGTCCCCATTTTGGAGTCAAAATCTCAAAATGGTACTCAAATTTTTAAAAGTCTCAAATTGGTCTCCTTGACTTAACAGAAAGGGCACACTTGAGACGTTTTAACAAAAAAGGGGACCAATTTGAGACTTTTAAAAATTTGAGTACCATTTTGAGATTTTGACTCCAAAATGGGGACCAAAAGCATAATTAAACCTAATTTAGAAAATTGAAGTAAACAAACATTTAAAATATATTTTAATTTGAATAATTTTTTCCTTTTATATTTTTTAAAAATATTTTTAAAATTTATCAACTAGGTTTCATTAATGTTTGCAAATTTAATAAATATTTTGGTTCTCGTGAAATTTTATTTGGTATTCTAATCTAAAATGTAAACAATTATAATTTATTTCAAAGTATTTGATATCGAAGAAACAACCATCCTCCTAATATTGAATATTTGATAATATTATGTTTCCTTTACCGTAGTTTTTTATTATTTTATAAAAATTAATTAAAATTAATATTAAAGTAGTAAGAAAACGGGTACATGTATGGGTATGAGATTCTACCCGTTACCCAGTGGGGATGGGGATGAGACAAAAGTTTGATACCCGTTGAGTTTGGGTATGGAGATGGGGATAAATTTTTTTTACTAGAATGGATATGGGATAGCGAAACCCGTCCCCGCCCCGCCCCGTTGCCATCCCTAGTTGAGAGGACTCTACTTCACAGACTGCAAAATTTAGGGAATAACATCAATTACATCTCGAAAATTTTAGACAATAATAAATACAGTTAACATGCTAAACAATGGCAACATTATTAACACAAAAAATCTTATAAATCTAACATTAAAAATGGTCAATGACATTTTTGTAAATTATGGGACTTTTTTAATGTCTACCCCAAAAAATCCCAACGTTATTTAAAAAAGGACGTCAGACACAATGTGTGATCATCTATTCATCTTTGGTATAATGAGTTATACACTTTGGACTTGGCATGGAGAAGTATTAGACAAGCCTATGATGTCACGAGGAACAGATAATGTAGACGAATGAATGAATGATCATTTAAAAGAAATGGTACTTGATGTTGGGGAGGAGAATTTTGGAAAAGCTCATTTATATGATTCTCTTAAGCCCGATTCAGAGGAAGAGTTGTACCCAAGATGCACTAACTTTACGCGACTGTCAGTAACTTTGAAATTATTCAGTTTAAAAGCAAGGAATGGATGGATGGATACAAGTTTCACAGAACTGTTGGAGATGTTAAAGGAGATGCTTCCTGAAAATAACTCATTACCTATCCGTAATTACGAGGCGGAGAAAGTTTTATGTCCAATGGGTTTGGAATATCAAAAGATACATGCATGCCCAAATGATTGTGTTTTATACAAAGAAGAGTTTGCTTCACTAAAGGCGTGTCCAACATGTGGTTTATTGCAGTTTAAAAAGAAAATTGATGGAAATAGTGGTGATGAATACAAAGATGGTCCACCTGCTAAGATGATGTGGTGCCTTTTATAATACCTAGATTCAAACGACTATTTTTCATTAAAGAAGATGCAAAGAACCTAAAATGGCATGTTGATGGAAGAAAGCATGATAATCTTCTTCGATACCCAACTGATTCTCCACAATGGAAGAAGATTGATGAAACATTTCCAGAATTGAATTTGGTGCAAAGCCAAGAAACTTAAGACTTGGACTTGCTACAGATGGTATGAATCCTTATGGGAACTTAAATAGCAAACATAGTTCATGGCCAATTTTGATGAATGATTTACAATTTATCTCCTTTATTATGCATGAAGAGGAAATATAGGATGTTGTCTATGATGATATCGGGTCCTAGATAACCTGGAAATGACATTGATGTGTACCTAAAGTTGTTGATCGATAATTTGAAATTGTTATGGGAAGAAGGCGTTGATGTGTATGATTCATATTCTCAAGAATCTTTCTGTTTGTGTGCAATGTTGTTTTGCATTATAAATGATTTTCAAGCATATGGAAACTTGAGCGGTTACAATGTTAAAGGTCATTTTGAATGTCCCATTTGTGAAGAAAACACAAGTTATATTCAATTGAAGCACGATTAGAAAACTGTGTATACAAGACATCGAAAGTTCCTTCCTCGAAATCATCCTAATTGTAGAATGAAAAAAACATTTAATGGAAGTTTTGAGGATGAAGTTGTAGCAAGATCACGCAATTGTGAAGAAGTATACAACCAAGTGAAAAACATTGACATTGTGTTTGGAAAACATGCAAAGAAAAAGACCATGGAGAAAAGCATTTGGAAGAAACGATCAATCTTCTTTAATCTTTCATATTGGTGGAAACTTGAGGTACGACATTGTATAGACATGATGCACGTTGAAAACAATGTATGTGACAGTGTCATCGATGTAACGTCCCTAATGGAAATTACTTAATTAAATATATAAATATAGAAATGAAATTCAAATGTCGCAATATTATTATTCCCAAACGTGGAAAAATTTAAAATAATATCCAGTGCGCCAAAAATTCAAATGAAATTAAAATGTAAAGTTATTACAAATCCCAAGTTCCAATAAAACAAATAAAAACATGGTAAAATCCATAGCTCAAGTCCCCCAAGCTAGCCCTCTCTTCGTCGTCTATGCATCCACAACATCACATGTATTATCATCTGCTCCCATGTAAATAAGTACATGATCATCGCCAAGCACAAACAGAAAGAGTGAGTTTATAAAATAAAAACAACATATAATCTAACAAAATGTAAGAAATACACCCATCTTATTCATCCTATTTAGTTCTTGACCAAGACCTTATCCCAATGCTTTTCAACCTTCACAACACACAAATGGTTAGCGTCGGATTCAGGATTTATGATGCTCACACGAACCTGCTCGCTCGTGGTCTTGCCTCTACGAATCCCCCCACTCGTAGTCCTTCTACGAACCTCCTTGCTCGTAGTCCTGCTCTACGAATTTGGCCGCCCGTAGTCCGACACATGTGATCCACTAACTACGTACCTTCCTGCACGCAGCATCTCACAAGTGTGAGCACGGAACATACGAATCTACCTCGCTCGTATCCTTACACGAGAGTAACAACATATGAACCTAGCCGCTCATATCATCACATGTTTACCACCATCCATGAACCTACCCGCTCATGGCACAACATCTCCTGATCCAAGCAGAGCATCACTGCTTAAAAGCAACAAACACAAGCCACAATCTGCAGCATTATCGCCTAGTGCAGCCTAAGCACCGCCAGGCGAAACCTGCGCAGACCGCCTGGCGAGACGTCCTCGTCGCCAGGTGCCAAGCTCCAAACAAACCTATTGTTTCAAGGTATGTCACCTGGCGGAATACGCCTTGCCGCCAGGCACCACGCGGTGCAGGGACCTCTCACGCTGCCCTTATCGCCTAGCGGGCATCAGTAGGCCGCCAGGCGCCATACCAGTAGCACACCTCTACTGATTTTGGCACTTACATTTGTTTTGTTCTCCAATCCAGATAGATTGCAACCTATATTGCGCACTCTCGTATTAGTACCTGGTTCTAATTACCCATTCACCACAACACGGTTTGATTCCTTATAACTCATGTTTACCATTCAACCATTTCAAAATATATGATTCATCCATCCCTCACTAGTTACACCTTGATTTAGTCAACTTATAACAGGACAACTTTTTCTCAATCCTTGTACCCTATTCAGCCCATCAACAATTTTTTAGACTTAACTAATTAGTTATACCTTCTTTCCTCAATCCATTGCTATGCCTAATTTTACATACTCCAACTCATAAACCCTTCCCTGACTCTTTAATATTATATACTTACTTCTCATTTTTATACCATTATTTCTAGCTGCCTAATTTCCCTCCTAAAATCCTCACTATCGACCACACTCAATGACACCCATTTTAGTCAAAATTCAAAATGATAATTCATCCCAATTAGTCAATTTATTCTTGTTCCTCTTAACTAACTTTCCCATTCACCCATTTATTTATTGGCCAACAGTTACCAATTCCCTACAACTTAAGCATATAAGTCCTCAACCCCTCTTATCATGTACTCTATATCTTTTCTTCTTATCACTCACTAATTTCACCATCAGATCAGATTTTCTCATTCATTCCCACTCTAGTCCCGACATAGCATACCTTACAACCTCTCTCCTTAAGTTACTTACAATAAATTCTAGTATACCAACTCCTCCAGTTTTATTAATCAGCTTTCCTATTCCAACTCACCCCAACCAATATTTATCGTGACCATCTAGTGCAGGGCACAACTGCCTCTGTAACATCAGTACCTGGCGAAAATCCAGGTTTTCCACACCTGCCCAGAAATCCTTACTCCCTTGGTTTGACACACGATCCAATTACACCACTAACACCCCAATGCACATACAATTAATCAAGACCACCCAGTCCAATATAATCCCTTTCTCGTCACATAATTATTGATATAATGAACAACAATTTATCACTATTTCCCTTCCAAGAACTCAAATATATACTCATGATTTGCATGATTCTTGTCTAAATATCACCACATACATGATTATCATAATTAACAGGACATTAAATCACCAAAATTACGTAGGCAACCCAATTCCAGAAGTCACACTAACTCCTGCACAAGCAACATCAAAACAACCAAGAAAAACACGAATATTGTCGTGCCGCCTAGTAGACATTCATCCCTACCAGACGGTTCATGAAGAAAATGCAGAAAATACAAGACAGTCTAACGTGACGCTTGGCGGCTCGGGCCTTACAGCTAGGAGGTTTCTGGGCAGAAACCTAGAAATCTCGGAAAACAGTGTGAAAGCAAAGAAATTTCATGCAATTATCTCATGGCAAGGCTCAATGCGACTTATACGAATTTAATACATATAGAAACAACTCCCCTTACCTGGAATCCTTGCTCCAATTGAGATCCTCACTCTTCTTTCACACCTTCTTTCCTTTGCTTCTAAAATCCACCACAATCCTTCTCCTCTTTGCCTTCTCTCTCAACATTAATGCTCCCTTAATTACCCTTTAATCTACTAAAACGAATTTTAATTAAAATATGGCTTAATGGTTATTCAATAACCATTACTTGGTGTCATCCAGCCCCCTAGGCTGCCTCCCTTGGAAGCTAGGGTTACTTTGTCTCTTCAATTCCACGCCAAAATAAAATTAGGCAAAAAGAAAGTTTAGTTTTGTTCCTAACAAGGTTTAAACACACAACCACTCAATTTCAAAGCCAATGCACAACCAATTCATGTTTCGTGATAATTCCTAAAATTTTAGGATTACATTATCACTAACCACATTCAAATATACCATTAAAATGATGCACAAATTCAAATAACATACAATTGGCATACATAGGACTTGAACCCAAGTCCTCTCACACAACCAAGTACTCTCAACCATTTAAACCAGTACTTTTCCACGTCATAGTACTCCACATTAAATGCCTTAAAGGTTCCTACTACCCGCATTTATTAAATAATTATTTAATTAATTATTTAAATTTCTCGTGTCTTACAATCGAGACTTTACTAAATGTAAAAGGAAAGACTAAAGATGGAGTAAAAGCACGATAAGATTTGACTAAAATGGGCGTCCGATCTGAGTTACTTCCACAATCAATTGGAAGACGCATCTACCTGCCTCTAGCTTGTCACACTCTTTCTAGAAAAGAGAAGCAAATTTTTTGTCAGTGTTTAAGAAGTGTGAAGGTTTCCCAAGGTTACTCTTCAAATATTAGTAGCCTTATTTCTATGCAAGATTTAAAGTTAGTCAGTTTAAAGTCTCATGATTGTCATGTGATGATGCAACAACTTTTACTAGTAACTTTTCGAGCCATCTTACATACTTTTGTCAGAGGTATTCTAACACGTTTGTGTATGTTCTTCAATGCCATATGCAAGAAAGTTATTAACCATCGAGTGTTAGATGATTTGAAAAATGAGGCCATTAGACTATTGTGTCAATTGGAAATGTATTTTCCACCTTCATTTATCGATATCATGGTTCATTTGATAATTCATCTTGTGAGGGAAATTGGATTATGTGGGCCAATTTTCTTGAGATGGATGTACCTAGTGGAGAGATACATGAAGATCTTAAAGGGATATGTCAAGAATCAATATCGACCAGAAGCTTCAATTATATAGTAGTGCATTGCAGAAGAAGCCATTGAATTTTGCTCAAGTTATATGCCAAGTTGTGAACCAATTGGAGTTTCTAAGACTAGATATGAAGGTAAATGTGAAGGTAAGGGTGTGAGTGGAGTGAAGATTCAAAGTGTTAGTAGAAAATTAGTTGATTAAGCTCATTTGTATATCTTAAACAACACTGTAGAAGTGATTCCTTTTATTTCGCAACACATTGATGAAACAAAATTTGCACATCCACGAATGAGTGAAAAATGGGCACTTAATGAACATAACAAAACTTTCTTATCATGATTTAAGAAAAAGATTTACGCAACTTCAACTATTTCTGAAACTCTATTGAGTCTAGCTCGTGGACCAAACATTGATGTCATTATATATGGCGGGTACTACATAAACAATCATCGTTTCTATTCAAAGATGGAAGATGACAAAAGTAGAGTTCAAAATAGTGGGATTACACTTCAAGCTGAAGCTGTACATTTTACCAATTCTAAGGACAAAAATCCAATTACGACATCCATGAGTTACTTTGGAATAATACACGAAACATGGAAAGTTGATTATATAACTTTTAGAGTGCCAATTTTCAAGTGTAAATGGATTTATAGTAATTTAGATGTTGGAAAAGATGACCTCGGCTTTACTTTGGTGGATCTTAACAAGATGAGTGATACAGATGAACCATTTATTATGGCTAGTCAATTAAGACAAATTTTTTATGTCATTGATCCAACAAATCAGAAATGGTCAGTTGTATTAGAAGGAAGAAGCATGCACGGAAATGATGATGAATATTGTTTAGACATACTTGAGACAACATCTTTCTCATCAAGAACCATTCAAGACAAGGTTGATGATGTAACCGATGACATCCATGCTATTTGAAGTGATCATAATGAAGGCATATGGGAGAACACAATACCTTGATAGGTGTTTATTTAATAATATTGTCACATTTACAATTTTTTATTTTTCCTGCTATTTTAATATAATAGAGGTTATTGAGTATATTTTCATTATTAACATTTCCTAACGATATGTTTTAGGTATGACGAGCTCCAAATCAGACCACAAGGGACCTAGTAGATCTGTGACTCGGTTGTCGAATGTAACAAATCGACGGGAGAGAATGCCAGTCCAGATTGATCCTCGATCAGGTGAACCTAGTGGCCTATGGGAAAAAAAGTACCGTAGCTACATAGAAATGGTGTCCAAAATGAAAGTTTATATTGCGATTGCATGTTGGGATGACGTCGCGGAGGTCGAGAAGAACCTCCTATGGCAGGATCTCGTGGTATGTTTACTTAAATCAACTATAGTATTTTTTATGTTACTTTTAATATAACATATTTTATGTTTTAAACAAAAAAAATTTGAGATTACTCCGAACACTAAGCGAATTAGAAAAAAAGGTGTTATCTCACATAGCCACCAGATAGAGGGACTTCAACACAAGGCTCACATGTTTGTGTGTGTTTGGAGAGAGACAACATGAAACCCCTTGTGCTAAGTACAAACCAGTCAACCTTCGGGAACTCACATGACCACATCAAGCTTTATTTGCAAACATGGATGACTGAGTCAAATAGAGAGATCTACTTTGCGCCATACATTGATGGATAGGTGTTTTTGCTTGTAATATTTTATGAAGTATTATTAATTATTTCGGCTATGTACTTGTGATTGATGGTAGGTACCATTGGCAACTATTGGTCATCATTCCAAGACAATGCACGGTTGTATGGTTTTGTTCATGTCATAGGAAGATTCCACCTGCTTTGAAAAACATGTTACAAGAGTAAGTATTACTTTTTTTCATATCATCTACTCTGTTAAATTAAAACTAACCAATGTATCTACTTAGTTATATTAAAACTAACATATGTTTTATGTTTCCAAAATTTCATTAGAATTATAGGTAAGCCTAGAGGCTAACAACTTAAAGTATTATATCCAAAGGTTGGAACTCATTCATTTTAAAGTTATTAATTTCTGCATGTCAATTTATGACTTTGATATGTGATTCTTTTATTTGTAATGTTTAGTGTAACAAGCAAGAAGATTCATGGGAATGCGACTATTATGTCATGTCTTGGATAAGAACAATCATTCGATCTGCAATTAAAGATGATTAGATAGAGGTAATAATATATATATATATATATATGTCTTCACATATTATAAATCATATCAAACTTTAAAGAATGATATTCATACATAATGAAATTGTATTACTTTTTCAGCGGTTCAAGAATTCATCACCTCTACCAGATGACATTATCCACACACTAAGAAAGGAATGGATAACATATTTATTAGAAAGATGAAGTTGATACCACCAGAATTAGAACTCCTTTCAAAATCTTTGTTGGACAATAGTTTCATGTTGAAACTTTTAGTTTGGTGTTATTTGTATTAGTTTAGAATACTTAAGTGTTATTAGATATAGCTGTAAGTCCATAAATGTGCTGAAAATATTATGAAACTATTCTGAGAATTTTTTTATTTTCAGGTGTGGGAATGTTGTAAAAACAGCCAAACTTAAAAAAAAAAAAAAAGCAGCACTGTTTGACGTCTGGTGGTGCGCTGACAGACGTCAAATAACGTCGGTCATGGCAAGTCCTGACGTTATTTGATATATGGTAGAGCACTACCAAACGTCAAACAATACTGTTTTTTGGCACCATTCAGCGCGAAAATTGAGGTCTGCTCCATTTTACCCCGACGTTGGATAACGTCATACCCTTTTTTCCCCGACGTTAATTGACGTATGCTCTAGCTTCTGACGTTATTTCGACGTCATCCAGCACGACGTCGGTGTTTGGGCAAACGTCAAAGATCGAAAATATCGGACGTTAAAAGTCTTTTTTGTGTTATTAATCGTACTAATTCACTAGAGCTATGGAAGCTGAAACTCACAAGGCGGATTCCTAGACTCAGAGGCACCTTCATTATTTATTATTTAAAAAAATTAAAATATGAATAAATATAATTACTATAATTAGAAGCAATAGATAATTCTAATATAAAACTTATAAGAAATGGTAAACATACTAATAATGTGTTGGTGGTGGTGGATTGTGAGGCAACCCACTTTCAACACGGCTCGAACCAATCTAATTCGTGAGTTAAATGATTCGATATTCAACCCCATTCAAAAGAAATGAAAATTTTTCAATCTAATCATGCTCAAACACTAGGTCATGCTCAAACACTAGGTTGGCTCACAAGTCATGATCCATTTTTACATCTATAGGTAAAAGAAAGTAGGTGTGAGTTTTTGGTTTAGGATACATTCTGTACTCCAATTCGTAAGATATTTTTGAATTTGAAAATATCTTCCGAAACACTTAATCTATAATATAATTTTTATGCATTCCAAATTGAGTATTTTGAAAGGTATTTTTGGATCTAAAAATGCTTTCTAAAACACCCGATCGATAATGCATTTTTTTTATATTTTTTAATTAAGTATTTTGAAAAGTTTTTTTGGAATAGAAAATACTTTTAGTATCCCCAATTTAGAAAATATTAAAATAAAAAAATGGAGGTGTTTGAATTTTATTATAATTTTAATTAGGGAGGGTTTGTGAATTACAAAATTTAGGGGTGCAGGAATAAAAAAGGGAGTTGCAGAAAGGAAAATCCTAGACTACGGTGGGTTCAAATCCAAAAATAGGCCCAAATATTTTAACATTGAGTCTGAGGTATACCAAAAATATAATTTTAATATGAATTGACATGTTCTGCATACATCACACTGTTTCTATTTATTTGAACATCTTTTATGTCCAATAACATTTACTTTTACATAATAATTTTGAGTTAGAATTCTGATGAGTGAAGTAACTTTTATAGTCACTAACCTCTTAAATCTATGACAGAAACTCTTCTCTCCAAACAAATCAGAAGTGTTGTGTATTATCAATTGGAAATTCACTAAAAATGTGTCAAACTCAACCTATATATGTTATATGTTGGATTTTAAATATTGAATTTTGCTTTAACATTTAAACCTAATTGAACTAAGTGTGTGGTCCACAATGAGTTAGATTCAATAAGTGGCTAGCTGAAAGTAAATTCTTTCATAATATATTACAACAAGAAAAAATAATATATTATTAACTATTCATTAACTATTTAACTCATTTATTTTATTTTTACGATAATGGTACAACTTGTTCAAATTTAAGATCATTTACTTTATACACCGAAAAAAAATATAAAAATAGTTGATATTAAATAAGTTACAACAACAATTTAATCAAACTCCTAAAACCATCTTTATTGCTGAAATTTTAGTTGGGTTATTCGGTTCAAAAACTCTATTTAGAACAAACTCTTGAAAGCCTTCAAATAGAAGATGACGAGAGAAGTGAGAAAAGAAAGAAAAGAAAAAGAAGTAAGACATGAAATTTTTATAGAAATTTTTAGCTTAAGTTTGAGTTGTCAATATCGTAACTCCACGCCACTTCCAACATAAAATTTGAACACTTAATCTTTACTTCCAACATAAAATTTGAACACTTAATGTTTGTAAGTTTTTTTTTTCTTATACATTGCTTAATTTTTATATTATTTTACTTCTAAAACTAAAATTAAATTTTCTTTTATATTTTTTTTTAATTTCTTTGGAAAACTTTTATTTCATCTCTTAAATAATATCTATTTTTTTTATGAAATTTATTCACTCTGACAAGGTCGGATGTTTACAAGAATTTTAATTTGTGTATTATTATTATTATTATTAATAATAGGTAGTGTTACACTTTTGACAAGTGTAATAATATATAGAAGTAACTATGATAAATAAAGATGTAACATTCTACAAAGGTTGACATATATTATTACAGTTTCAATGTCTTAATTAAAACTCTCAAACACATGTTCAACAAGTTTTGTTGTAGTGATTCAATAACAAATTAATTAAAAGATAACACATGAAAATATAGATAAATCATCTACAAAAATAACTATGGGAATTCGATTTCATTTGTTTAACAATTTAGCAATCTTAAGATTATACACAATGAATATGTTCCAATAATTTGATTTTACTTAATTCTATATTTGTTTAAAATGTACGGGTTTGAAACTAAATTTTCTTACAAAGTATGATATTATTTTTCTGTTGCTTGTCGGGATATATTTTGTGTTCAAAATTGGGATGTCCTCACCAAGTTTGATATAATGCATCACAGGGGATCGAGTACCTACAAGTACTCCAATGTTTAAGTCAACTGGAGCGAAATATGCAAGGATACCAAACATAAGATTGAGTTTACAAATCTCTTACATGTGGCTTGAACTACTTTTATATACTTGTCTTTTACTAATTACCTTGAGTAATATTTGGATTATTCCATGAAATCTAACAAATGTCTCATTACAACTGTCGTGGCGTCTTGAGTTAATGTGTTATCGAGGTTACTATAGTTCCTACCTGCCTTTGTTTGACATACCTCTCCTAGGCCGAGATGTACTCACTCTTGTGATAAGTATGGTTCTTACTACTGCACTATGAAGGTTGTCCTGACCAAGATGTGTCAAGACCATCTTGGCCTAGATGTATTAGACTTCACACAATTGGTAGGTTGTTCTGATCGAGATGTGTCATGACCATTTTGGCCTAAATGTATTAGGATCATCTTGGAGTAGATGTATCAGGACCCATGGGCCTTACACAATACATTAGCCTTCCAGGCTCTTAGCAAACAAAGTGTAACAAGAGTTTGTATTAGGCCTTACATAATATATGAAGGTTGTCATGACCGAGATGTGTTTGGACCATTTTGGCCTATATGTATCAAGATCATCTTGGACTAGATGTATCAGACCCTTCATGGGGAAAGAGGGAAGGAGTTTGGAAAACAATTATATCTTTGACCAATATGTACTAGGACCATCTTAGCCGAGATGTGCAAGTCAACACAATCTGACATGTGCAAGTCCTACATAATACAAGAATCAATATCTCTGGCCAAGATGTATTGGGACCATCTTAGCCGAGATGTGCAAGTCCAACACCATCCGAGATGTGAAAGTCCTACCCAATACACTAGCCCCCTAGGCTTGCAATAAACGTTGTGTAACAAAAGTCTTGACATTAATCTTAGGTGAGGTCGAGATGTATTGGAATGCAACATCTTTTGTTATGTTGTTATCCCCTTGAGCCAAGACATATTGGAAAGTGATGGTTAGGACTGAGTTGTGACCACCTTGGGCCGAGAAGTGTTGCAAATTAGTGTCCTTAATTAAGTTGAAAGCTTGGTAGGCCGTGACATGTTGGAAAGCAATAACTTTAACTTGGTTGACATTTGCATAGGCTGAGGTGTATTAGGAAGCAATGTGTTTGATAATGCTGAAATGCACCAAGGTATAGTAATCTTCTGAGGCTACCCCACTTAAGACCTGTTTGAGTTTAGTGGAAGAGACCTAAAAGGAGTTATTTCCCCGATAACCTCATAGTGGTTTGGAAACATTTAAGACTGATATTAGTGCGGTCTTGACTTTGCTTACCATACTACAACAAAAATGACTTTAGATAACACTAAATGAGACCACAGATATAAAAATGTGGTCTAAAGATAGTAAATGTAACATTTTTTTAGATATGACTTTATATAAATGTTGCTTGTAAAAAGTGTGAGCTAATCTATAAAAATGTAGTCTAAAATACACTAAAAGTTAAAGCTTTTAGATTTGAAATATTCTATCCCTCCTTTTTTGACTGAAAATGCAAAACTTAGTTCAAAAGAAGCAAAAAATTAAATGTCTTCCCTCCCTTTGATTTTAGACTGAAAACACCAAGAACTCACAGTGTTGAAAATGTGAAGTTTGGAAAAACATGTACATCAAAATTGTTGTCTTTTATGAGGATTTTAAGCAACGATTTTAAAATTGTTGTCGTACTGAAAACCATGGCCTATTACCTACAACTACGCTTACCTAGACTACACCTAAATTGTTGTCTAAACTTTAACCCACGATTTTTGTAGTTTAACTCACAATTTTGTGTTGTTGCTTAAAGCGATTTTTGTTGTGCATTTGGGTTTTAGATTGAGGCTAATCAATACATGTTTATATTATGGTGTGTGCCCCTGTCATGATTTTAGTAATTCCTATTATGAGTGAAGTTGCATGTTAGCACTTAAATGCCTAGATGCATGATTGCATGAAAAGGGGTGAATATGTAGTGAGGATGATGTGTTAGAGTTTGGGACTGGCGGTTGTTAATTGGCGTAAGACCTATTATACATTCTTCACCCGCAATATATGTGTGGTTACATTTATGCTGTATTTGGTTTCACATGAGTATTATTCACGTAGATGGTAAGTAAGGTGCGGAACATGTTTGGTTCAACTGATTTGCGAATGCAGTATTTGGCATTTTTGAAATTTTTCGAACCTTTTTGCCTCGGGTCTCTATCCAACCGAAGCCTATAAGGGCTTTTATGCTTCGATTATCACTCAAACAAGGCCTATAACTCATCTGTGTTCCCCAAATTTTCAAAATTGCCACTGACAACAGAGGTTTTGGCCTCAGGTGGAATAGGATCGAGGCCTATACCACTTTATGCCTCGGTTGTTAATTGAATCGTGGCCATATAGCTTATTTAGGGTCCAAAATTCGCGAACCCAGCACTATTCATCTTCTCTGCGTGAACGAGAACTGGTTTCTTCTCTACACCATCGTCGCCCTCTCTCGTGATTGCGCTCTTCGTCGCCCTCCATCGTCGATTGCGCCTTTGTCCATCAAGCTAACGTCGTCGGTATTGCTTCGCCACCGAATAGCACGCGAAAAGCACCCCGATAGCACCACCGTCGTGCCGTCCATCGCACCACTACGCCACCGTCCACCACAGCCACCATTGTGCTCCGACGAACGTTGTCATTGCTCTGTGCCACTGCTCCGGTGAGTCTGTTGCGCCTCCTTCACCATTTCCAGCCACCGTCGCGCCGCCAATTCTCCTCGGGGTAAATTGAAAACGCGTTCTTTTTATTTTTTTTCGTTTTGTATTTTTTTTATGATTTAGTTAATTGTTTTGCATTTTGATGAGGTTTTTGGTTGATTTTTGCATTGTTCTTTATGCTATTTTTACAGTCTCTTATTTATTTTATTGTCTCTTGTTGCTCTTGAAGACGTAAGTATCGCGGGTGTGCATCATCTTCCATTGTCATTTCATTTTCACACTCCCAAGTTCTTAATTCTAATATTTTCTATGATTTTGTAGTCTGTTATGTATTAGTAATATGTTATATATATGTGCTTTATTATTTGCTTAAATATTTGTTTGATTTGTGAGTTAGCCTTAGTTTCCCGTTTGAGATCAATATGAAAATTATGTATTGTCCCCGAGTTTTCATTTTGAAGAAGCTACATTTTTTTTAAATTAGATATAAGGGGATACAATACTAATAATTTAAATGTATTGAATCTTGAATTGTCCAATTGGACAGTTTAAGAAGATTAATCACTTTCTAGTAGTTTATTAGTGCATATATATATATATATATATATATATATATATATATATATATATATTTAAATATATATATTAAAATATATTCGCTTTCATTTCGTGTATCCTTAGGGCCAATGCGAAATGCTGACAAAATTTCGTGAAATTTAAGATATGTATTTTAAAAGTAATATGTACCAATAAAATAAAGAAAGTGAATCTTCTTAAATGGAATAGGGTCACACCTTGATTACGACGTGAGAATTGATTCAAAGATTACAAAAATTGTTCATGCAATTTCAGTATGGATCGAGATTGAATTAATTTACCATGTATCAGATGTCCTTGTGTCAACTGTTTGAATGAGAGAAAATTGAATGCAACTCAAGTTAGGGAACATCTTATTTGTGATGGTTTCCTTAGAAGTTATACAATATGGACATGGCACAACGAATTAATACACTTTCCAATTGTTTCTCAAGCTGAACATGTTGTCGATTCCACCATGAAAGAGCGACGGGAAGAGTGATGTGAAGAGCGAGTAGAAAAAGACAATATGGAGGACATGATACGGAATGTTGGTGCAAAAGCTTTTGTACAAGCGCATGTGTATGAGACGATGTCTACTGATGCAGAAACTACGTTGTATGTCGGTTCAACTAAGTTCACGCGATTATCAGCGGTTTTAAGACTTATGAATTTGACAATGACCAATGGTTGGACAGATAAAAGCTTCACAAAAGTGTTCGTACTCTTGAATGAAATGCTTCCTAAAGGAAATACTCTACCCACTCGAAACTACGACGCCAAGAAAATTCTTTGTCCGATGGGTATGAAGTATAAAAGGATACATGCATGTGCTAATGATTGCATATTATACAGAAAGAATTTGAAAATTTGAAAAAATGTCTAAAGTGTGGGTCATCACGGTACAAGCAGAAAAGAAACAGTGAAGATAGTGGTCAAATAGAGAAGGAAGAATATGCTTTGAAAGTAGTCTGATACCTTCCAATCGTGCCCAGACTTAAACGTTTGTTTGCAAATCCTAAAGACGCTAAAAACATTAGATGGCATGCAACTGAGAGAAGATGTGACGGACTCCTTCGTCATCCAGCTAATTCAATGCAATGGAAAAATATTGATCAGGAATTTCCCAAGTTCAGTGAAGAATGTAGAAATATTCGTTTTGGCTTAGCTACCGATGGAATAAATCCATTTGGTAATTTAAGTACAAACCACAGTTGTTGGCCCATTATATTATTCATTTACAACTTATCTCCTGGACTTTGCATGAAGAAAAAATACATGATGTTGTCTATGATGATATCTGGTCCAAAGCAGCCTGGAAATGACATAGATGTATATCTCAATCCTCTAGTTGAAGACTTGAAGTTGTTGTGGGTTGATCGTGTTGGAGTATTTGATGTTGTTGCTTCTGAAACTTTCATGATGCATGCAATGTTATTTTGCACCATTAATGACTTTCCAACTTATGGTAATCTGTTGGGGTACAATGTCAAGGGTCATAAAGCATGTCTTATATGTGAAGAAAACACTACATCTCATCAGTTGAAAAACGAAAGAAAGACCGTGTATCTGCACCATCGAAGGTTTTTACAAGTTAATCATCCTTATCGAAGGTTAAAGAAAACATTCAATGGACATCAAGAGAATGACAAAGCACTAACTCCATTAACTGGCATTCAAATTCATGAAAAAAGTTAATAAAGTACATCATGTATTTGGTAAAACATCCAAGAAGTCATCTACATCGAGCCCTTGGAAGAAAAAAATCAATATTCTTTGATCTTCCATATTGGTCGAAGTTACAAGTTAGGCATTGCATAGATGTCATGCATGTAGAGAAGAATGTGTGTGATAGCTTGATTGGTACATTAGTTAACATTTAGGGAAATACAAAAGATGGAGTAAATGCTTGTTTGGATTTGGTTGAAATGAAGATCCGAGAAGACTTGGCACCAAGGGAGGTTGGTAGGCGTAGTTATTTGCCTCCTGCATGTTACACTATGTCCAGGCAAGAGAAGATAAGTTTTTGCTTATGTTTAAAGAGTGTTAAGGTACCTCAAGGATACTCTTCAAATATTCAGAGTTTAGTGTCCATGGAAGACTTGAAGCTTGTTGGCCTAATGTCTCATGATTGCCACATCTTAATGCAACAATTGTTACCTATAGCTATTCGTGGAATTTTGCCCAAAAGTGTTAGACAAACTATAACGCGTTTGTGTGTATTCTTCTCTTCAATTTGTAGCAAAGTCATTGATCCTTTAAAGTTAGATGAACTTCAAGCCGAGATTGTTATCATCTTGTGTCAGCTAGAGATGTTTTTCGCTCCATTTTTTTTGAAATCATGGTACATTTACTTGTTCATCTAGTGAGAGAAATCAAGTTTTGTGGACCAGCATACTTAAGATGGATGTATCTCATTGAACGTTACATGAAGATTTTGAAAGGGTATGTGAAAAATCAATATCGTCCAGAAGTTTCAATGATCGAAAGGTATATTGCTGAAGAAAGTGTCGAGTTTTGTTCAGATTACATGGCAAAAGCAAAACCAATAGAAGTTCCTTAGAGATTATGGTTGAACAGGTGTTTTATAAGTAACAGCAACCGAGGTGTGAGTGTGGTTAGCAAAGATCGCGAAGAGTTTATGCAAGCACACCTATACATATTGAACAACACAGATGAGGTAATGCCTTACTTATTTTCACACAAAGTCACTGTGAAAGAGAACAATCCAAGACAATCAGAGAAATGACATTTGATGGAGCATAATAAAACATTCATGCATTGGTTTAAATCTGAGACTTTGATGTGGTTAGCGAATGGGTTGAAATTTGATGTCATATGTTGTACAAGTTATGAAATCAATAATTGCACATTCTATACGAAGTCTCTGGATGATAAAAGCACAATACAAAATAGTGGAGTCAATCTTGAAGCTGAGTCGCTACAATTTTCTACATCTAAAGATCAAAATCATGTATTTGGATCAATGACATACTATGGTGTAATACAAGAGATATGAGAGGTTGATTATACCATGTTTACTATTCAACTGTTCAAATGTAAGTGGGTTGACAATAAGAGTGGTGTCAAAATGGATGAATCAAGAATGACTCTAGTTGATTTTCGAAAAGTGGGTTATCGAGATGAGCCATTTATCATGGCACAATAAGCATATCAGGTTTTCTATGTTAAAGATCCAACGTCTGAACATTGGTTTGCCACTCTTCATGGAAAAAAAACATATTGATCCTAATGAAGAGAATCTGAGTGATCTTAATATTGTTGTCACCCACCCATTTAGAAGAACGATCAATGTTGATGAAATCCCTCTAGTTGATGATGTACAAGCAATTCGAGAAGATCACGATGAATGAATATACATATGACCAATCAATAACTTTATGTATGAATTTCGTGTTCTTGTTAAAAATTTAGTTGTTTTGTTAAATAATGTTTTATATGTGATTTTATATGTTGCTTATTAATGTTTTGTGATGTTTTCATTTCACATATATATAAGTGAACATCGTAGTTCATCAGAGGATGAAGCACCTGCTAAGAGACCACCAGAGGAGCCACTAGGTTGAGACATCTCCTGATTAGAAGAGCTAATGGTCAAAAAATACATGTTGATATTAACGTCAACACAGGAATGCCTAGTAGTCGTTATACGGACGTCTTCAAAAGCTATTTAGGAATTTTGGCACGAGAGAGAATATCAATCCTTACTCCATATTTTGATCATGTCACTAAAGTTGATCGGGAAATGATATGGCAGGATTTATTGGTAACTAATATTAATGTTATTAACGTTATACTTTGATTTTGTTGATAATATGTTAAATATTATTGATGACATTTTCTATATTGTAGCTAACATTTGATATTCCAAATGTGGCGACGCTTAAACAAAAATGTTTGTCATCGGTGGTTAAGAAATTTTGTGGTTTTAACAATGAATTTATTTTCTTCTCAGACATCATCGGTAGTTACTTGTGGTTTCCCTAAGGGAGAACCTTGTTATGTGGTTTTGCTCTTTGCACCGCCCTCCCCCCAACCATCTTAGACAAGTGATAAATTGGTAAGAAACCTCAATCTCAATCTTATGAATATGACATGTTATATAAAAGTATCCTTACTTATTCCCTTTATCATAGTTCAATTATTGGACATAACATGTTGTTAGGGAGATCAACGGCTAAGGCAAAATGTCTTGCATGGTGTTCCCTCCAGGTTTGATCTTTTTATTCATATATTTATAATTGTTTGATTTGATTTTCTTCCTTAATTAATTTTAATGTTGTTGATATAATGTAGTGTAATAGACAAATCGGCTCATATGAGTGTGGTTACTATATAATGCAATGGATGACAACAATTGTGCGTGCTCATATTACAACTAATTGGGAAACGATAATATATATTTGAATTAAAACAATTACTTTGCAATATACTAAATTTTGGTATACTAGAGTTGTCTTTCTATATACTAACTTAAGTTAATGTCTTATTTTGTAGACATTCAAGAGTCTTTGCCAATTCCTGCGAAGTCCATAAAGTTTGGTAGGATATCATGTGCAAAATTCATAATTCAAATGTACAATAGTATTGATTAGGGTATATGTATTTGGATTGTGGATATTTCAATTATCTTTTAAATGTTTTTGGATTGTGGATGTTTGAGAAAATATTTTGTTCTGGTTTGTGCTGGTCTGTGAAAATAATATGCAGGTTTAAATGTGGGAATTACAATAAAACATACAATTTATTTAAAAAAAATGGTAGAATAGGCCTCGGTTCACCAAGACCGAAGCCAAAAGGTAGTATATGGCCTTCGTTCTAACCACAACCGAGGACAAAGGCTCTGCGAAATTTTTAATTAAAAAAAAAATTGTTAACCTATGGCTTTGGTTCTCATAGACCCAAGGAAAAAAAATCCCTCTATGGCTCTGGTCCCTTTGCAACCGAGGCATAAAAGTGCCTCTATGGCCTCGGGTGATAACCCCCCTTTTAGCCTCGTCCCAATATGCATCGAGTCTAAAACTAAGGCAGAATAACGAAAATAATCGGGGCCAAAACCTTACTGCACTGGTGTTGGTTACTATTGAGAACATTAATAAATTATTTCAAGTTATTAATGATAATATCAATAAATTATATTTTTTAATTTTAAATAATAATTTTAATCCCATTTTAATATATTTCTCCTAATTACATCGAAGGACAAAATAATAATCATACAATTTAATCTATTAAAAAAAATTAAATTTTATCAATCACATCGTTTATAAACTTTCATAAACTTTTTATTTATATTCACTCAAAATCATATTATCTTTCTCTCCATCTAAACAACCCAACAAATTAATACAAATTCATTCTTCGGAATCCAAACTCCATTCCAAAGACATTAGTCATCTGAATCATGTATATGTAGAGCTCCACACTTCCATCCAAACACATTATAGTCATCTGAATCATGTCTATTTAGAGCTTTTGTTTCTTGATTAATGTGTGTTTCAATGTCTGATGGATTCTGGTGTTTTCAAATGGCATTATGTTTTCCTCCGTTGTAACATGTGTGTGTAAGGTGCGGTACCTTTTTTTTTCTTTTTGTTGGTGCATGTGTGGTTTTATGGTTGGTTCTTACGTGAAGGTAGATAAATGTGGGGAAGATAACTTTTATAAAGGGTGGAATTTTAATTGCATGGAATGGTGTGATGTGATGTGTAGGACCCATGTCTTATTTTAATAATTAGATTATCTTTCCATTTTAATTTTAACCAATCACAGATGAGTTTGCATGATGGGCTGGGCCTGCGTTTATACATGTATGTTGCTCAGTTACATTTGCTTCTCCATGAACCTCCAAAACTTTTTCTTATATCTCCAAGTGTCTCCAAAACGTTCTCCGATATCATTAAATGTCATAATTTATGACTCTAATAACTTCACTTACTTTCTATCATAGATGTTGACATCACAAATAATATTTAAATGAATGTCATTTTTATATTTTAGATGTCTCGATGTAACGTCCCATTTAATTTATAAACTTAATTAAAAGAAACGCCACACACAAAAGTATAACAGCGCAGTCTTGGGGTACTTAACACCACCCCTACAAAGCTAGGCACACCACGATGTCGAAAGAAAACCAGTTGAAGAGTTTGACAGATACAGATAGAGTATTAAAGCATGTCGTAATACATGGGCCAAAGCCCTAAAGAAAAGCCCAAAGAACTAAAGTCCAGTCCAAGCAGACTATGCAGTGGAACCATCACCTCCCTGTTGTCCACAGGTGTTCCTCGCATCTGCTCACACCAACAAGTTGATGATCATCGCAAAAGAGAGTATCACACAGCAGAACACACAACAATAAAAGTAGGGTAAGCTAGAGCATAAAAGTTTTCATCCACACGATCAAATACATATTCACCACTCCATATACACATATCAACCAAACATGTTATGACTTCTCAAGCAATACACAAAGACGCGACTCGACTCATCCGGATACATATAACGTGGTCGGATTCAGCGGATGCTTGCACTTGTGGTGGATACCTCTGCTCACCCCCGAGCTGCTCACCCCCGAACTGCTCACCCTCGAGCTATGTGTTACAAGTGCTACAATGAATCAATTTCCCTCACCACAAGGTTAGCCCTTAATGAATTTCAGGCCTCCTACTACTCTCACCACAAGATTCAGTCCGCTCTAGGTGAGATTAACTGACTCCTTAGAGTGTCAGGATGCAACCTTACCTTGAATCCTTACCTAGTTATACAGATGGGGCACCACCATGGACACCCACTAACAGGGGCCATGGAATTACGTCCCGACCACTGAAGCACAACCCTGAAAAATCCCACCTAGGGATTTCAAGGAATTACGCACTGACCACATACCAAAACATTATCAAAACAAGTAATTATTCAACACACACATATGTAAATATCCCATGCCAACCTTGGCAATTCCATCCTCCGTTGTATCCCATGTCAATCTCAAACCACGAAAGTAGGAGTGTGTTTCATACCGACATCATGCCACGTTCATTAACCAATCTTCACTCATGTCTCATGCCAAATCCATACCAACACATCACTTTAATTCCATGAATCATCCCATACCAAAAGCACACCCATATCATGTTAAAACTCATGAATCACAATTCATCATTCATCTTATTCATGCAAAGCCACTCAATTCATACTTAGAAGGGCATAAAAAATTCATACATATATTCAACATCAAAGAACAAGGAAATCCATCAACATACATACTCCTCACTCAGCCCTTCGCTCAGGCAGAAGAGCCTCGCTCAGGTGAGAGGTCTCCCTCGCTCAAGCGAGCACCCTCCGCCTAGGCGAGGGCTCAAGTCAGGAACAAAGGCACTATCGCGCCCACTCGCTTAGGCGAGACCACCTCGCCTGAGCGAGATGGGTTCTCGCTCAAAACTGGTGCTCGTCGCCTGGGCGACCGTTCGCTCAAGCAGCCTAGGCGAGTTACTGCTAATCTCGCCTAGGCGAGATGTACTCGCTTGGGTGAGACAACCAGAACCCGTCCCTATTCACGCAAGCAGATGCATCCAAACAGACCAAAACATGTTTTTAACAGCTCCCACACAGATTATAATGGCACCCAACATTCAACTCACGAAACAAGACCAAGCATATAAGAACACGAAATAAAACAGTAAGCCCTAACTTCCCCGTACCTGGAAAACGTTAACTAAGGCTTTGATACTCGAACAGTGAAGGACAATAGCTTAAGGAATAGCTTCGCGAAATGAAAAACAATGGGACAAGTTCCAAAACGAGCTCATTAGAAAGCTCTAACTGGGAACATAAGGGAGAGACAAAATGAACATAGAGCTTGAGTTGGGAGAGATTTACGCGGAATGGAAGAATGAGGCTGAGCTTGCTAGGCGATGACGATTCCAAACCCTAGCAGAGTAACGACTGCAGTTCTTAGAACAAAGGGGCAGATTCTAAAAGTGAGTAAGAGGGTTAGGGTTAGGACAGACTTAGGGTCTGTTTTTCCCTTTGGGCCAACCCTTAGGCCCAACTCACATGGGGCATCCCTTTTTAAATTAGGGCAGAAAAAGTGGACCTTACACTCGACATCCGTAACTTATTTTTTAAAAATTTTCATTTTAAATTTTTTTATTTGATTCTTAATCCATTTGATGCAATAACCACATTATAACATGTATAAATATTAATATAATAGTTGGTGAATTTATTTTCAATTATATGAAACTGGTTTAATTTTAAAAAATTAAAAATGATGTTTATGAAAATTGTATTGCGGATGTCAGACATCCGTAATAATGTTGAAACGGATGTCATTTTTTATTGCGGATGTTGACATCCACAACCTTTTTTTTAAATTTTTTTTTACTTTGATTATTTATCCATTTGATCACAGTAATCATACTATAACATGTATAAACATTAATATAGTAGCTAATTAATTTATTTTCAATTATGTGAAACTAATTTAATTTTAAAAATGATTTTTATGAAAAATTGTATTGTGAATGTCGACATCCGAAATAATGTTGAAACAAATGTTATTTTTGTGTTGCAGATGTCCACATTCGTAACCTTCTTTTACTTTTTTTATTTTCATTTTGAATATTTTATTTTTGGCTTTGATTCTTGATCTATTTGATGGAATAACCACACTACAACATGTATAAACATTAATGTTGTAGTTGGTTAATTTATTTTAAATTATATGAAACTGATCTAATTTTAAAAAAATTAAAAATGATTTTTATGAGAAATTGTATTGCAGATGTTGACATCTGCAATAATGTTGAAACAAATGTCATTTTTGTGTTGTGGGTAGCAACCTTTTTTTTAATTTTCATTTTGAATTTTTTTTTGACTTTGATTCTTGATCCATTTGATGTAGTAACCACACTATAACATTTATAAACATTAATATAATAGTTGGTTAATTTATTTTCAATTATATGAAACTGATTTAATTTTAATAAAATTAAAAATGATTTTTATGAAAAATTGTATTGGAGATGTCGACATCCGCAATAATGTTGAAACGTATGTAATTTTTGTATTGCGAATGTCGACATCCGCAACCTATTTTTTTTATATTTTCATTTTGAATTTTTTTTTGGCTTTGATTCTTGATCCATTTGATGTAGTAACCACATTATAACATGTATAAATATTAATATAGTAGTTGGTTAATTTATTTTCAATTATATGAAACTGATTTAATTCTAAAAAATTAAAAATGATTTTTATGAAAATTGTATTGCGGATGTCGACATCCGCAACTCATAAGTCTAAACGGGATGTCGACATCCGTAAATATTGAGGGTGCAGGGTTGTTAGGTTGTGTCATAAATAGAGGAGAGAGAATAGTTACTTTTTACGTTTTAATTTTTACTGTGAGGGCAAAGGTGAAATTAAAATTCTTTTTGGGGTATTGGAGAAAGCTTTGGAGGTGCAGGGAGAAGCCACCTTACATTTTATTATGTGCGCTTTATTTACTTGTCTTTTTAAATTAGGTCAGTTGATAAATATTTTTAGTATCCTTTCGTTTTTAATAAAATGCTTAATTGTGTTACTTTCAGTTAAATAAAATTAGTTTGTTTTAAAATAAATGTTGAATATATACATGGTCATCATTTAATATTTGTGAATAAAAAGTTTGAGTCGAGCGATCATCCATATCAACCTAGTATTTAATGTTTTTTATTTTTTTAAATAATTAAAATATGTTTGTTAAAGGAATTAGTGCTCGAACGACCGTGTCAGTCTAGTACTTAATGCCTTTATTTTTTTAAATACTTAAAATGTGTTTCTTTTAAAAAGATAGGAGTACTCGAGCGATTGTTTGCATCATCCTAGTACTTAATACCTTTCGTTTTGATCAAAAAATATTTTCAAAATTAAAAAATATCAACACTCGTTCACTTAAGCCCAGTTCTCATCGACATCCCTTTTCCTTCAAGCCTAGCTCTCACTGGCACAATTTATCAAATCCTTTTTAAGAAACTACATAACCCAGATTTATCATTTTGAATGAAAATACATAAGACCAAGTTCAATCCTTTTCGGGCTCAAGAAACCAAAAAATAATTTTGTTTCTTTTTAGTATTATTATCTTATTATTTTTGGGAAAAAATAACATTTTGAAAACTACATCAACTTTGCATGTTTAATTAAAGGTGTCGCCCTCGAGCGGGCGCTATAGGGTGCTAACACATTCCTTACGTGTAATCGAATCCTGAACAAATTATGGTGGTGACTCCAAAATCTTTTATAAACTCGTTTGCTTTTAGTTCATCATCCCATCGTGATTCAGGTTGCGACAATAGGTGAAATAACTTGGACTTAGTTGCTTGACTATTGGGAGAGTAAAGAGTTCAAAGACATATCCTCTCAAAATAAAACAAATAGAGCTTCAGTTAGAAGTGGAGCACTACACTCTACAAGACGCAAATCTCACCTTGAGATTGCATTAGGACTCGTAAGTTTTCTGTAACATGTATACCAAATTTGCTTACAATATTATTGAACATTTTATATGGTTGGTGCATAAATTTTCTCAAGAGTGAAAACATGGTCATCCTATGACGAATAGGTCGACAAGAACTACAACAACAACAAATATTCAATGCTGGAAAGATGTTGTTGGAGGAAAAAGTAGAGGCGGAGTTTATAACACTAGGGACTTGGCTACCAACATTCATCATGGTGTGTCATCCCTCACTCAACCTTCTACAAATTTAGGCTGCACAATTCATCCAAGACCGGTATAGTTGGTTGAGCTAGAGAGGCTTCTAGAAGAAGTAAAACAAGCCACTTTGAGAGTTGATGAAACTGATAAGAAATATGTTCTCGTTTAAGAAGAATTGAGTTTAATCAAGCAATACTTAGCCATGATGTTGGAGAAATAGGTTGCAGACACTTTAACAAGCACTAGTCACGTGCATCCGCATTATGAGGAAGACTTGGATGATCAACCCATTCCTTGAAGATGGTACATCTTTGTTTATTATCAAATTATGTATACACTTTCTAACAATAACAATTTACTTTCTTAATTATATTATAGGATACTCATAAAATGGATTTAGAGATTAATCTCTTACATTTTAGTTTTTAGTTTTTTAAGTTTTAGTGCAATCCTTCTCTCTTCCATTGTGGATTTTGTATTAGAGGTGGCTGCTACTAGTTCTATAGGCTAAGTAGTGTAGGCTAAGTAGGAAAACATAGAATGAAGTGCTATTGTGACTGTAATGACAATATCAGGACTTGTCTTATTTGGATTTTATACTCATGAATTTGATCTAATCAAATTCACAAATGTACTTAGTTTTATGTTTGCAGTTTCACTTTTAAATAAATGAAATGATATCTTGGATTTGATGGACTCAGCCCAAGCCCACTACATGGGCCACATTCAACTCAAGGCCCAAGCTCATCAAAAGGTCCAATTACTAGAAGTATGATGAGAAAGATACAAGAGGGCTTAGAGCAACAAGAGCCCAATAAGCTTAATAGGTTTCACATGCTATTCTCTTAGGCTAAAGAAGATATCAAAATATGATGGACTTCATGTAAATTCAGTAGCAAAGTCTTTTCTTTTGGGCCAAATGTTGGGCTTGCTTTCCAAAATAATTGGCCAAGGTACATTGTTTCTAGCTTCCAAATTGGGCCAATTCAAGCCCACTTTGTAAGCTTGGCCGAGAAGCTTCTTAGGAGTATCTTTCTCTAATTTTGCATATGGTGGAAAAGCATGGAAGGCATGAATTGCCACATGGCACACAATCCATGAATCATGGATCTAGAAGGCATGCATCTTGCCTAAGCCATGCATTCTCATTCCATTTCCACACACATTTGCATTGCATTTGAGGAAGGTTTCTCTACTACAAATGGGAGCCTCCTTAGCTTGTATCTGGTTACTCTTATTTGAATGGTTAATGCCTTGATGTTGAGAGCACTCCACACATTTGCCTTATTGAGAGTCATACTAGCTAGAAATCTCTTTAGATTAGCTCTAGCCTCCTTCCTCTAGGATAACTTCTCCTTCATAGAACTTCATGTCCACTGAACCTTTCCATTGCTCAAGGGCCTTTAACCTTGCTTCCAATCCAATTTTGTTGCACCTATGAAGCTCCTTCTCCATCAATCCGTGCAAGGAGCTCCATCAAGATTGCTGGATTGCTTGAAATGTGTCTAGATGCAAATTTTGGGATGTGCCTGGAAATAAATAATTCATAACAAATTTTGTAGGTATTTGTGTGGGTCAAGCCCACACTAGGTCGACACCAACGATTAAAGTGCAAATTGTTTGCATAGGCTAACCCACACAAAGCCTTGTTTCAGCCATGAATTTTCATTTATTCTTGGGCTTAGCCTATGCAAAAATAAGAAGAATGCATTGAATTCTCCCTATTTGCATTGTTCTGATCGATGAAAATTGTCTAAAATTTTTCAGTTGTTTCAAGTGTCTGTGGGCTTGACCCACGCATACGAAATTATTATCATATTTTTTATGTGTTTTTGTCGATTGAGTCGACGATAAATAAGTAGCAAATATTTGTCCCCGTTTAATCGAAACAAACGAGCTTTGCACCAGAAAATGGGTGTGGTCCATGTTACTGTCGTTGGACCGACGCCATCATCCCTTTTCGTCGATTTTAGACCATTGACGTCTGTTTTATAACCGATGAAAATAGCTTACACATGTGATTGATGTATGTGTTGTGGAATATAAAAGAAATACGACTGAAATTATCGAAAGAAATTGACAATGAAAAGAAAAAAGAGAATTAAGAATTAAATTTTATGAAAAAATTGTAATTGTAAATCAATTTATTTTATTTTAACATATTTAAGGTAGGAACAATAAAACTAATCGATGTACACATTTAATTTAAATTAATAAAAGAAAAAAAAAACATTTACAATATTTACATATATCAGTCGTACTAATAATAGACACATATATTTCAAATAATTTATGCAAAATCAATGGACAGAAAAACATAATTGATTATTGTGTTTGAAAGAGTTACATAACTATTATAGTTATATACATAATTATATTCCTTTCTTTTGAACGTAATAATTGTGTTATCTTCAATATCTGTCATCGTGCACCATCAACACAGCCATAATCTCACACGCATGTTATGCAGAAGATGATGTTAGCTGAGCCTCATACAACTTATACAGTATGCAATGCAATATCATTATGTGATAGTCAAATGTTGTTTACTCACGTTGAGTTCAAAGTAAGGGCAAAGAGATAAATTCTCATTGCGATCCCAAGAGAAAGAAACCCAAATTTATTTGCCAATGGCATGAAAATTAACATTACAATACAGCAGAAAAATGGTAAACATAGGTGAAGAAATCAAAGGTCACACGTTATCCAAAGTGGTTCTGCAAACTCGCCCTTCAACTTATCCCAATCTTCACCATGACTTCCACCACACAAGACCAAATCCCCATGGTGCCACGTGGGCGTTCCATTCTCATAGGCATTACACGTCAGCCTCCTCAACCCACTCCCATCCACTCTCACCACGTACAGATCCCCATACGGCTGAAACTGGTTCGGCAACCCAATCGGCTCCGCGGTCACGCCACCCAAGTTCGCCGTGAACAGCAGCCACTCTCCGTCGCCACTGAAGC
>Ga0214544_1004027_pt1 | contig 29833 bp, 18 predicted proteins | sample CNSS3metaG_FD_160074 | JGI IMG/M metagenome (GOLD analysis project Ga0214544, IMG submission 160074) | Root nodule microbial communities from cowpea collected in UCLA plant growth center, Los Angeles, California, USA - CNSS3 | ecosystem: Host-associated > Plants > Roots > Nodule | place: USA...
ATTAAATTTACATATTAAATTATTCAATTATAACTAATAATTCAAACTTAATTTGTAGGTGTTAATGATTTAAATTACAATACTATTATATATTTATACATTTAAAATATATAATCTAAAAAATTAACCTTTTTAATTATTTTTATTTTATTTTATTTTTTTTAAAACGGGCCAACGGGTCAGAACAGACTAGCCCGTACTTTGGCCCGTTAAGTTAACGTGCTGGACGAGACGGGCCAGAACGGATTGACGGGTTGAAATCTTTAACCCAGCCCGTTCCTTTTAGCACGGGCTGACGGGCTGGCTCGTTGGGCCCATCCCGTTTTGCCACCCCTAATGTCAAACGAAAACTTTTAATTCGTAACATTGGAATGAAATTTTCCTTTTAATATCACTCCTATATCTATAAATTTTTTATTTTAACAAAAAGAAAAAAATGTACTTTGTTTCAAATTAATTCGAGATCTATCAAACTAAATCATATCATATTAGTTTAATCTAACCTAAATAAATTTTTATTTACTTGTTTATTTCATCTAAGAGAAGCTCATCTTGTTTAATTTTTTCTTGTATAATTTTATTTTTAATTGGTAGATAAGTTTATGAAAAAGAAAAAACCAAATCAAGAGCTGCATACAATTTTTTGTTAGAAATTCAAGTGTGAGTTTAAGTTCCACATTTATTAGAAATGAGAAGTAAAACACCATATAAAAATAAGACATCAACCCATTGTCTTAAGGTTTTGGGTTGAGAGTTGTGTCAATACCTTAAATAATTGAACTCATATCTCATTGGTGTTTGTATCAACAGTGAAGTCCCTGTAGAAACCTAACATCTTTAAGGAGTCAAAATGTTAATATTGAAAAAGTTTATATTTGTTGTTGCCGCAGAGTACTACCTTGACAATGCAACTTATCCATATATGTGTTCTACAAAGATGCATTGACTATTCAAGGGGAGAGTAAATAGAAAGCTTTTCCGGGAATCATTAAAACTAGTTAGAAGTACACCAAATATGTTTATGCATCCTAATATCAGAATTTTTATTACCATTACCCACCTAAAAGAATATCAATTGCCTTTAAAAAATCAAATTACAACAATTTCATAAACATTACACTTCAACGACTTCGTATAAACCTTAAAAAAAGCAATAAACTCTTTGATAACAAATAATTTCAAACAGAATGTTAATTTTCGAAAATTTACTACACAAACATAAGAATTTTTTGCATTATATCTGATAAATAGTAAAAGTAAGAAAAATATCATCCTAGCAAAATTAAAATTTTTAAAAAATGCCGCAGAAAAAAAGGTGTTCTAAGAATTGATAGAGTTCTGCGAGGTTACGGGTTTGCTTTGGTTGGTGGGGTTGACATGTTTGACTGCACGTGTTTGGCTTTCGGGTAGGTTTAGCCCACTCACCTCTAACATTATTTTGTGTTAAAACTTAAACTTATCATAAATTATTATAATATCCTACAATCACGTGTTTCATCTTGAGTGTCCAAAATTAATTTTAAATTTCAATAAAAAATATTAATTTAAATAGCCCTTCTGAAGTACATGTTTCATCTTTGGTGTACAGAATTAATATTAATATTATTTATCGATCGATAATAAAATAATAACAATTATTCTTAATTATTGACGAAATGTTTAAGAGGTGAATAATTATTTTAGATCTTGATATTATTAGTATTAAATATTACCACAAAAAATTATGTAGTTAACCGTTTAGATAAAATAACCCTCAGAATAATAACTTAATTAAACATTTATTTGGTAAACTCTTTTCATCTGATATATATATATATATATATATATATATATATATATATATATATATATATATATATATATATGTATATGTTAGTCCTTTTAACTCGGAATCTTTACTTCACTCTTCGCAAATTGCATTAATTTTATTTATTATAAATTTTAAAAACAGTAACTGTGACGGCGTAACTTGGATCTAAACTTATAATAGTCAACTTTAAAGGAGTAGGTGAGGTCATATGCATCACATCTATACTATTTTAATAAAAAGAGAACGAAAATTTGATCCATTTTTTAATCCATTTTTAATTTATTATTTTAATTACTTATCATTATATTATATTAATAAAACAAATCAAAATAAATATTTAAAGAATAATTAAAAAAAATTGGGTCAAAATATTATTATCTCTCAATAAAATTAAATATTTGAGGATTAAAATTAGCAAATCTGAGAGTCGTATTTGCTTAGAATGATCATTTTGAACAAAAAACGTAAAAAGTAGGGGTGGGCATGGATTGGATATTTAATGATCCAATCCACATCTATTTTAGATCCAAATAATTGGATTAGATTTTTGACTCAAATCCATTTTTTTAGTAAAAGTAGTTTGGATTTTTTTAAAATCTAGATCTAAATATTTGGATCAATATTTAAATCCAATCCAAATATTTTGGATCAAGTTTAAAATCCAGAATCCATTTTTAATAAAAGAAATTTAAATTGAATTTCTTAAAACTTGTGTCATTAAGGTCCGAATGACTCGGATGGGATCGACGACACAGACGGGCCCGACGATCCGAACGACCCAGACGGGCCCGACAATCCGAACGACCCTGACGGGCCCGATGACCCGAACGGGCTCGACAACCCGAACGAGCCGGACAACTCGAACGGACCTGAAAACACGAACAGGCTCGACGACGGGAACGGGCTGGACAACCCGAATGGGCCCAACAACCCGGACGGACCGGTCCAAATAGTCGGGCCCAATCGGGTAGTTGGGTACGTTCAAATCGTGGGGTCCGTCTGGGTCGTCAGGTATGTCAAGGTCATCAGGCCCGTCTGAGTCGTCGGGCCCATCCGGGTCGTAGGACCCGTTCGGGACGTCGAGTCCATCTGGGTCGTAGGGCCTGTCCGGGTCGTAGGGCTCGTTCGTGTCATTGTGTCATCCGGGTCGTAAAGCTCGTGTAGGTCGTCAAGCTCGTCCGGGTCGCCAGGCCCGTCAGGGTCGTCCAAGTCGTCAGGTCTATCCGGATCGTCCAGCCCATTCGGGTCGTCCAGCCCGTTCGTGTCGTAGTGCCCATCCGGGTCGTAAGGCCCTCGTAGGTCGTCAGACCCGTCTGGGTCGTCGGGCCCGTATGGTCGTCGGGCTCGTCCAGGTCGCCAGGCCCGTCCGGGTCGTCGGGCCTGTCCGGGTCGCCAAGTCGTCCGGCCCATCCGGGTCTTCGGGCCCGTTCGGGTTGTCATGCCTGTTCGGGTTTTTGGGCCTGCCTGACTCGTTCGGGTCTTTGGGCTGCCTGACCTGTTTTCGTCATTGGTTCTGCCTAGTCCGTTCGGGTTTTCGGGTTCGCGTGACCCTTTCGAGTCTGCCTGACTCGTTTGAGTCTTCGAGCCCGCTTGACTCGTTTGGGTCATCAGGCTCGCCTGACCCGTTCCGATCTTCGGGCCTACCTGACCCGTTCAGTTCTTAGAGCCTGCTTGACCCATTCGGGTCATCGAGCCCGCTTGGCCCGTTCGGGTCTTCGAACCTACCTAGCTCGTTCGAGTCTTCGGGCCCGTTTGGATCTTCGGGCCCACCTGGCTCATCAGGTCATTGGGCCTGATCAACTCGTTCGGTGTGTCGGGCCCGCCTATCTCGTTCATATCTTTAGGCCCGTCCAACCTCTTATGGTTGTTGGGCCTGTCTGATTCGTATAGGTCGTCGAGTAAGGTCCATCCAATTCTGAATTCAGCATAGTTCATCTCAACCTTTAGTCTAACCCAACTAAAAATTTAAATTGAAAATTTGGATTGAATTTTTTGGATTATCCATATTTAAAAATCTTGATTTATAAAATGGATATCCAATTCATAAGATATATAAAATGTAAATTAGATTGGAATCCATATCCATTAAATGGATTTTAAATGGATTAGATTTTTAATAAAATGGATTATAAATGGAGTAGATTGGAGCAAAAGTGGATTGGATCAAGAAAATTAAATTTTTTGCCCACCCCTAATAAAAAGAATGTAGTGAGAGGTGATGACAACAAAGACACCAACTTTGACTTTGACCATCACTCTCGTATTCCACTATTTAAGGAACTTTCACACCTCTCTTCTCTGCAACTTTCTTCATCTCTCTCTGTTTTTCCTGAACTCGTTGATTCTGTCTTCTCTCTGTTTTTTGCTTCAATGGCGAACGAGGAGAAGGAGATAGTGATGGAGCTTCTGCCCCTCATTCGAGTCTACAAAGATGGAACAGTGGATCGTCTTCTGAGTTCTCCGAACGTCCCACCCTCCCTCGAAGACCCAGAAACTGGAGTCTCATCAAAAGACATCGTAATCGCCGACAACCCTTTCGTCTCTGCTCGCATTTTCCTTCCCAAAAACCACAACAATCCCTCCCACAAGCTCCCCATCTTTGTCTACTTCCACGGCGGCGCCTTCTGCGTCGAATCGGCTTTCTCCTTTTTCGTCCACCGCTATCTCAACATCTTAGTCTCCCAAGCCAACGTAATTGCCATCTCCGTCGACTTCAGACTCCTCCCGCACCACCCTCTTCCTGCAGCCTACCAAGACGGCTGGACCACTCTCCAGTGGATCGCTTCCCACGCCGCCAACAACGCCGCCACCCCCGAGCCATGGTTACTCGATTACGCCGACTTCAACAAAGTTTACGTTGGAGGTGAAACCAGCGGTGCTAACATCGCACACAACTTGCTTCTTCGTGCAGGGGAAGAGTCTCTGCATGGGGGTCTCAAAATATTCGGCGCTGTACTCAGTTCTCCCTTCTTCTGGGGCTCAAACCCAATCGGGTCGGAGCCTGTTGAGGGGCACGAGCAGAGTTTGGCCATGAAAGTTTGGGGCTTGGCGTGTCCTGATGCACCTGGTGGAATCGATAATCCATGGATCAACCCTTGTGTGACTGGGGCACCCTCTCTGGCCACACTTGCGTGCTCTAAGATTCTGATCACCATCACCGGAAGGGACGAGTTCAGAGACAGAAATATTTTGTACCACGACACTATAAAGGAAAGTGGATGGCAGGGTGAAGTTCAACTGTTTGATGCCGGCGATGAAGAACATGCTTTCCAACTCTTCAAGCCTGAAACTGATAGAGCCAAAGCCATGATCAAGCACTTGGCTTCGTTTCTGGTGTGAATGTTTTTTTTTTTTATTATTTTCCCTTTCTTATCATTATTGAGACAATAATATTTGAGAGATTCAGATAATAAAAAGATGGATTGACTTATGTTATTTATTTTTAAGTTATCGTTTCATCATTTATTCGGTTATACCTTCCCGTTTGTGTAATTATTGAACCAAAATTGAATAATCCTATTTCTTGCTTTCTCTGGTTGTTTTTTCTCACAATAATTGATATCATTGTGGGTGGTCAACAAAGGATGTTATACTCTATTGTAGTTTATTTTAAATTAATATTTGTAAAATTATATTTTTATTCTCATATTTTAATTGAAAAAGAAAGACTCGGTATCAATCCATTCCTTAAAATAAAAAAGAAAAGTTTATCAGCCCTTTTTTTTTTCGCACCAGGTCATGTATCTACATTTTTTCTTTTATTCTCTATCGTTCATTAATAAACAAAATCAAAGAGACAACCTTTTATTATATCAAAGAAAGTCAAAGTTTAAGAAACATTTCTTACTCTCAGCTTGTTTCATTTAATTACTGAACCATTCGATTATTAAACACATATATTTCAAACACCTCTTCCAAATTATGACACAAGAAATGAAAGTAACAATTAACCACCACCACTTAGCGGTGGCAGATCCACCAACAATTTTTTTCTTATTAATAAGACGGACAACATGATAACTCCAAGTTGGTCATGTTTTCAATTTTTTAAAATAATGTTAGGTAAGTCTAGTGAGTTTAATTGTGTTTATTTTTATTTTGCACCTTTTTATTGTGCGTTTAATTGCACCTTTTTTCATCTTAAATAAATATATAACAATATAAAAAATAACTTGCTTCTGTTTTTTAATACGAATATAAAATAAAAAATAAATTGAAAACAATGTTTCAATATTAAATATAAAAAAAAATGGTAGTAAACATTGAATCACTCCTCTCTTTCAAAAGAAAACTGAGGCTTTTGCAGCGTTTTTCTGTCTCTAATAAAAGACTTAGAAGATTTTATTTTTACTTTTTTTTCTTAATTTATTTTAAATCTTAAGATATAAGAAAAATTCATTGAAAATATAATACTTTTAGATAAAAATGGGTTGCTTTGTTAAAAATTGCCCCCTATTCTCTATGGCCTTGGACACGGGAGGACTTGGGTTGTGTCATTTGCTAACCCTTTAATTTTTTAATTTTTTTTAAGAAAATTGACAAAAATGATATGAGGCATATTGAATGAAGTGTCAGTCATGATGTAGTAAATTACATACCTCTCCAAAGACCGATAGAGTCCTGATGCTCATAAATTATTAAAAATAATAATTAAAAAATAAAATTGAAAAAAAAATATTAATCATAAATATATAAATATAAATTATAAATATAATTATAACAAAATAAATTTTAGTTATTGAAATAAAAATATATTATAAATAATATTGTTTAAATAATTTTTTTATTATTAATTATTTAAATTTGAAAAAGTTATTATTAAGATGATTAAATAATTCGTTAATAATAAATAATTATTTGGTTTTAAAAAAATTATTAAAATGATAAAATTGAAAAAATAAATTTATTATAAATAATTATTTAAATTTAAAAAACAGTTATTTAAAGAATAAAATTGAGAAAACAGAAAGGAAACAAAAAAACTGTATTCTATTTATATATAAATACAAGTATTATCGTCTCGTATTTTTTAATTTTCACATAAATTGGAGTTAAGTTTAATAATATCTACTTTCAAAATTAATAATTAATTTTTAAAATAATTATTAAATAAAATAATTGTAAAAATAAAAAAAAATCTCATAAAAATGATTAAAAATAAAGTATTTATAAAATAATTAATTTTCAAAATAATAAGTTAAATTAAAAAATGAAATATGTACGAAAAAGTTTTTTAAAATTATTGTTAAAGATAAAAGAGTGTTTTAGAATAACAATTAGAGATAAACAGTTTTTAAAATAATAAATAAAAATAAAATGAAATGTGGAAAAAAAAAATTCTCATATATCGTTATAGATTGCAGAAGAAATCCTCTTTAAATAATTAAAAAGAGACGTTTAAAATTGAACGAGAACGTATTTAAAAAAGCCGAACTAAAAGTTTTTATTTTAAATTTAATACTTATAAAAGTTGAAAGTAAAAAGAGAAGCGCATTTATATATTGGAAATTTGTATAATTTGTTATACGTCTAAAAATTTAAACTAAACTCAATAAATTTACAATTTTTCTTTTTCATATGATTGCGTTCTCAACATTAATATAAATTCACTGGGTGACTCTTGAAAGTAATCTTCAAACTCGACCCACCCTAAGTCATGAGACCATTCCTCCGGGAACTAACCGCAGTTAGCTTTGCGTTTTCGTTCGTTTTATTTTTCATTTGATCCGATTCCGTTAAGTTGAGCTAGAGATGAACGAAGAAAGGATAGAGTTGGAGAACAAAAATATGTATTAATATTCCTGTAACACTATTCCTAATTCATACTAGGATTCAACTTTACAAGAGAATTTGTTGAAGGTATCAAAATCTAAGAAAATTACACAGGTATTATCCTTTGTTCTGAGCGTTTTAGCCTCATTCAACAACAAGCTTGCAGCTTTTTCTGCTATATTCTCTCTCTCTGAATAGCATTTCTCCTTCATCTGTGCGAATGAGAAAACAAACTGTCAGAGAAAATTGATATGAAAAAAAAAAAGGAAATATACCACAACTAGAACAAAAAGCTATTTTACACAAAACCTGCAACACAAGCTGAATTGCCTTCTTCACGCTGATGACATCCCACAGCCCATCACTGAAAATTTTGCGGATGCCAAAGTTATACTTTCAACATGATCAAAAGAAAAAATGTAAATGTTCAACAGGCAACAAAAACTATTCAAAGAAGAATCACAATAATTTGGATTTAGACAAATAGTCACTTTATTAACTATGTCAAGAAGATAAAAAGCTCCTCTAACAGTGAGTAAGTAATGGCGTATCCATCCATCCAATTTACAGTCTGTTGTGATATTAACCCACCAGAAGAGCCTTTTCCTCTAGAAGGATCATCACCAAAAGACGGTGAACCTTGAACCATGACATTCAGAAGATATATTTTTTATAGAAATTCAAAAAACATGCATCAGAACCAAGATCACCTAGCTAGAATAGCAAAAGCTTTGCTTGCTTGATCAATGTGCACAACTTCACTTATGTAAGGTTCTGAACTGAACCGGGTATCCTGCTGTTTCAGAAATTTGTCCCCAAGCATTCTTGCCAGATTTATACCTGCATCAAGTGAGAATCAGAATCAGCAATTGCCAAGTCAAATATTGTAACTCAGGAAAATGAAGTTTTGATCTATTCCAGTGCATTTTTTTTCCCATCGTACCATATAGACGTGTTTCCCCTTCTTTTAAGGGCTCGCCTGTCTCTTCGATTCTGAGTCTTTCAGAATAATTCGTTATCTTGTGATCTTCTGTCATCTTGATTTGCTCCCCATTCAAACTGGAAAAAATAATAATTCATTATGAATTTCAAACAAGCATAAAAGTGTACTCACAAGAATTCCATAATATTTAAGTCAACAAAATCAAAAGTTCAAAATCAATAGCTAAAACATAACTTAGTCACTATACGAATAAGGTATCTATTAGTACTGCAACTGTTGCATATAAGTTAATACCAAAATGATGTGAACTAATAATGGATTCCAACCACTTCAAAGGTTCCAGAACTAATAATGCCATGATTTTCTTGTGTAAAAATATTCTCTATCAATAAACTATAGATCACATGCATCTTAACATAACAAGAAAAGCGAAACTAACATAAACCATTATAACCATTAGTTTTCTGATAGCCTGGTTGTCAAGTTTCTTACCCTTGACCCATTCAAAAACTCAAACAAGCTACTCAAGCACTCCAGTTGATTAGATAAACAAACCTCATAATACAGGTGGAGTCCCCCACATTAGCACATTGTGCAAAGAAATTTTCTTCACCATCAGTCCACACCAGAAGCACTGTCGCTGTACATCCCTGCAAAGAGTTTGTTAATAAAGTATACACAAGTTTAATTAGCATATATTGTTGAAGTCAAACTTTTACACTGCCAACCAATAAAAAATAACCATGGGTTTTACTTTAAACATAGTTATTATAAAAGAAAACAAATTTGTGATTGGATCATTGTATAAAAAAACTCTACACTATTAGTAGATGTATTATCTATTTAATATGCAAACCATAAATATAAAATTTACGACAAAAAAAAACTCGTGCTGTCCTGGGGATACGCTAAACAACATCAAGAGTGTAGCACATAATACCTCATAATGGTGATTCATATGAGCTTCCGTTTGAGAAAATGCATCTCGAAGAATATCTGAAGCATCACCGAGTGACAAAACTCTCTCCCTCCTTGATGAATCCGATAATATACTAGCAATTACCTCAGGAAAAAGTCTGAAAAAGAAATACAAAAAATTAGTAGTATTTTGCACACTAAGAAAAGTAAAGACCTTAGATAAATAACTAATACATGCGCAGAAGGTTATTGCTATTACATAATACAAGCAGAGAGAGGAGTCTATTAGTTAGTTTGATATTCACTAATGATTGCTAGTTTATAAAGTGGTTATTGAGTTGTTAGCTACTTTTCCCTCATGTACTGCATTAATATAAACAGTTAGAATAATTGATCAGACTCAGATTGCAATAATTTTTTTCAAAGTTTTCTCAATATTCTTTTCCTAAATGTTAAATGTTATCAGAGCTCCATTTGGAGCTCTGCTGCACATGCTTCCTTGGCCATGGTTTGAGGTGTTAACAATAAAGGTCCAAGCAATAACTCAGGTAATAATTCCAGTAAATCTTGCGCAAGATTCCTTAAGCCCTTCATCCATCCAAATGATAGTTCTGTCACTGCCCTTGTCTCCTGTCAGATAACTGGTGCTAACTATCATAAGTGGGCTTGAACAATGCAAGGCACTTGGATTTCAAAGAATAGAGATTTGTATATGGGAGCATCGTGAAATCCAATAGGCTATTAGCTATGAAACTTAGGAGTGATGCAATAATTTAGTTCTTTCTTGGATATTGAATTCAATTTTGAAAAACATTGTTTACCTTGTACTTGCATCCAATCTTTGGAGTAATTTGAGGGAAAAATTTTCGCATGCAGATTTGGTTAGAATTTGAGACCCAACTGAAATTATATTTGATTAAACAAAATAATCTTTCTGTTATTGATTTTTTCAATCAGCTAAAGGCTTTTTGGGAAGATCTTAATCATTGTAGGTCATTACCTGTTAAACTTTACAAAGAGTAACATTGTGAAAATTTTTGATGGATTACATGAAAATTTTAATATTGATGAAATCACAGATCCTGTTGATGAATATAGGATTCAAAACCCCAGTTTTGACCTGTGTAATGTTGTTTAGGATTTATTTAGATGACGTTATGATTTCTCCCTCATTTTCTAAAGCACTTTTGCTTTACAAATGAATAGAATTTGAAAGCCTTAACAGGATTATTTTATTTTTGTCATGTTTCTTTCTTTCTTCTTTTAGATTGCCTAGTTCACATTCTGCTCTTTTTTTATCAAATTTATTTGGCTCTATTTCTGGTGATGCCACAATATTCATTCATTTTCTAACTTCATTACTACGTTTACATTGCTCCTAGAATGACGATGATTATGTGTAAATTTACTTTTTCTTTAGAAATGTAATACAGTTTGAAAGCCTAAACAGGGCTGTTTTATTTTTGTCATGTTCCATTATTTTTTCTTCTTTTAGACTGCCTTGTTCCCGTTCTGATAATTTTGGTCAAATTTGCTTTGCTCTTTTTCTATTGATGTCACCATATTCATTAATTTTTTACTTCATTACTATGTTGATATTGCTCCTAGAATAATGCTCACTATGGATGTAAATTATCGCAAATTATTTATCTTGAATTTCTTTAATTGTGTCAGTTTTCCATCAATTTAAATGTGTAGTATAAATTATTTAGTTAATATCATAATACTTGAAATAAAAATCATCCTGCTTTTCTCTAGCATTTTCAGAGTTAGTTCCAAGATGGATAAGTATGCCTATGATATCATCCATGATAGTCCAGATACAATAATGATATTTCTATTTTCTAAATATTCTATCTGTGGGCAAGTCAATTCAGTCTATTACATAAATTAATGGTTTGATCAATTACAGTATGAGAAGTCACTAAAAGAACAAAAACCTATACTATAAATATATTTAATCTACCAAAGGATGAAGGAGAAAGTTGAAATAAACGGGGCATATCACATATTATACAACAATCTGCAGAAGATGTTCAGAGATAGCACTAATGCATATTTATTGGCAACAATAAATAACCACAGCATGAAAAGATTAAATAATTCAAATTATTTCTATTTATCAAGCTCCCTATCCACAATAAGCGAGAGAGAGAGAGAGAAAAAGAGAAGTCCGGAATAGTCAAGCATTAACATAAAGTTTCACAAAAATGGCAACCAACTAGCATAGCCAATCAAAGTCAACGAGTACTAACTTGCTAGCAGATTTGGCGGCCCCATCTCCACCATGACCATCACAAACGCCAAAAAGTCCAAACTGGAAATTAGGATTAGAGGTGGGTTAGGTTCCTCTGGTAAGTGAGAAACAAAACAACAGAAGACAAACCAAAGTTCTACGAATAAATCCAAAACCTGATCCAGCCCAGGTAGAGGCCATTGATAATAGCAAACATCTTCCATGGGAAACCTTTTTCCTCCTCGACGCATAGCCATTGGATCTGATGCCATGCCAACTCCAAAGGGTATCTGATGCTGAGTTTGGGAAGTAATATGGACCTGCCATATATATTAAATCACAGAGAATTATATAGAACTTTTTTACACAAGAATTCTACAATACCATTAAAAAAATGCAACGCCAGCATACTCACTTCAAGTATACCATTTTATAGTAAAAGGTATTTTGCAAAACAGACAAAAATAACTTAATCACTTAGAATTTAATCACAAAAGACTTTGGAAAAGGCGTGTGGAGAACTTTCTTTTACTAAGTGAGCACAAAATAATAACTCTTACTCTTTAGTTACAGAAGACACATTTCCTATCTCACACGAGGGAGAAAATTGATCATTGAAAGAACAAAAGCTACAATCTTAATTCAACCTAGTTAAAATATAATTTTCAATATATAATTTCTAGCCAATCTAGCTCGACAGAAACAGTCACATTTTATTTTATATCAATAAAACTATACTCCTATACTGCAAGCATGAAAAAAAGGAGTTGACATTCAAATAAATTTCTAAACAATAAATTCAATGTAAAAGCCTTCTTGGAGTATAAAGGTGACCAGAAAATTATATAATAGCCACTAAAAACTATTCAACCGGCATATACTGCAAACAGTCTCTTCAGCTAATATCATGCATACAGGTATAAACTTCGCATCTATGACAATCAGAAGCCAAAACCTAAAAAAGTGGTAGCCATTTTAAATGAGACCACCCCTAATACTCACCATTACTTTTGATGTTGTCCCAAGTGTTATGACATCTCCATTAGCAAGATTCATTGGATTTCCCCAATTCCTACTTTCAGTGTCTGGGTGGTTGATTGGCTTAGAATTCAATAGTGTTCCATTCAGACTACCCATATCCACCAACTCCCATTTCATTTTCTGAAAGATCAATTACAAAAATAGTTACCACACACCATACATGTTAAAAATCCAACTGCAAGTCCAATAGCACACAGAGTTTACATCCAAATTCCACTTTATCATCGCGTGCTTTCCTGACACTTCTGAATCCTTTATCAACAAATCACTCGGAGAGACTCTTCCCAAGGTTAGTGGTAGACGAGAGGAATTGACCGACTGTACAGAACAACGAAGCCCCCGAGAAGGGCCACTGATAACCTCCAGAGTGAGACAACTTCCTGCACTTCTAAGAAAAGGATATGTCATTATGTTGACATGTTTAGCACGTAAAGAAAATGCAAATACATAATAGCAACACAATAAAAAAGACTCGGGAAATTACTTTGATCGGAGATATTCCATTGCACTAAGTCCTGCAGTCTATCATTTCGAACATTGGTCGTTCCCTGCTTTTGAAATTGAGCTAATTGAGCTGTGGAAAGCCTAAGGGTTTGACCAACATCAACATCGTCAGAGGAAGGATCAGAGATCACATCCACGACCAAAGCATCACCACCCAGGTGTATAGTAGGTGGAACAGAAAGGTTTTGAACCCTTTGCTTATGAACAAGCCCTTGGCCATGGGTCCGAGGAGAGCGAAAATGAGCTTCAGAGGGATAACATGCACCCTCGAGATCATAATCTCGAGGCAATTCATTGATCTGATTTAACGGCGACGCATTTGCATCCTCTTCGTCGGTAACAAGGGGGCGCTCCAGCTCGCCCTTCGATTCGCAAGATCAATTGAATTCCAGAGATCGTAAATATTGAAATCAGAGTTTGCGATTAGGGAAAAAAAATATCGAATGTTGAAAAATAGAAAAAAAAAAGAAAAGAATTGTATTGGTGGGAGGGAGTAGGTACCTTTATAGAGGAGAGGAAACGCTGAGAGAAAAAGAAGCGCCATGGTTTGAATAGAAAGAAGAGGAAGATGATGATGAGAAGAAGCATAAGGAGAAGAAGCACAGTCAGAATGGTTTGTAGCATCGTACCCATCGTTTTCCTTCTCTCTCTACTCTTTCGCAAGAGAGATTGGGTCTGGGTTTGCGAGAACCTCGCTTTGAAACGGTCACACTTTTTTTTTCGAATTAACTCTTCAACTTACAAATTACGACACACCTGCATTATGATTCTTCCAATGCTAATTAAATACTTCAAACTTACTACTTCTTTTTATTATTAAATAAATTCTTAACAAATACTACTTCTTTCTTATTGTAATTATCGTTATTTCAACTTACGACACATCAGGATCACGATTGCTGCAACCTTACATAAATTCCTAACAGATATTTCTTTTTTTACATATATGCTGTGGGAAGTGTTTAATTTGTAAATATTTAATTACTTATTTCATATTAATAGTTATACAAAATTTACTTTTTAATTATCTATTTTATAATATAAATATAATTTTACCTTTTTTTCTTCATACGCATACATTGTTTTGTCGAAGGAGGTAAAACTTAAAACATGTTGATCTTGTAAGTGTAATTTTTTATTTTTGAATAATTCAATTTGACTATATACAAATTTCTTGTATTATAATAGTACAAGTTTCTACCTCTTATTACTAAATTAATCAATATTCATATCAAAATCATAAATCTTTTCCAGATATCAAAGTTTTATACCAACTACATCAAACATAAACATGAAAAGTAACGGACACAATTTTTGATAACTTTGAATAATCTCAATCATCAATTATATATTCAACATTCTTAACAATAACCTCATTCAAATACTTTTTCATAGTTCAATTTCTAATATGAAACAAAGTGAAATTTATAAAACCTTTCTCAACATATGTTAACAATTATGACACGATATTTTATACCTTACAACGAGTAAAATTGTGATTTGAATGAGTATATTAATGTGAGTATAAATCTACTTATGTGAATAATACTCACTATTGATAAAAAAAAATGGATGATAATAAGTGTAAGTTTAAGCTTTATATTAAGTAGAAATGAGAAATTTAAACAATATATAAGGTAAAAGACTCAAACTCATTGCATTAAAATTTTAGATTGAAAGTGATGTTAACTCTTTATGTTGATTGAACTCAACTCTTATTAATATTATTTGTCTCCCAAATGAATCATCGGTTAAGTAGACCCATCACACTATCATCAAAAGAGAAATATAATACACTTTCAAAACATGATAATCAAAACATAATAATCAAACAAAGATTAATCTCAGTTTTAGTTGTTCTCAAAGACATTAAACTTTCATATTTTTGTGTATAAATACTTTTTTTTAAGGTTTTTATAATATCGGATTTGTATGCCATTATTGTCTATAGAACTTGGTTAGTGATCTAAATTTTATTTCACATATATTAAATAATATATAATTTTGTTTAATTTAAATATATTTTATAATTTTGGTTCTTCCAAATTTTGTAAATATATTTTGACACTTACTATATTTTTTTTTCAAGTTCTGTCACTAATTGTTCTGGACCTTATTGTTTTGAGAGTGTTGTGTATGCAACATATATAAAGGCACCATATATCTAACATAAAATAAAAAAGAAACAATAAAAACTTGACAACTACTTATAAACTAAGACAATAACATGAAGAAACGAGACGAAAAACGATGATGTACAGTAACATAAGTGAAAAAAATATTATCCAAATAGGAATGAAAAGAAGATATCACCCTAGAAGAGGGAGAAGATAATAAAATGCTACAAAAGTATTAAAACTAAATTCTAAAAAAAAAAATACTTCCTCAAACATTAATAAAATAATTCATGCATTGTAAACTAGGTGTAATTTAGCTACTATTATTAAGATACTTAGGACTCTAAAGCTAGTTTATTGGATAAAATTTGTAACTATTTATATATTATCATTTTATTATATCTCTAATTATACCTTTATACCATTATAGATCGATCGTGAATATAAATGAGAGAAAGACGAGAAAATATAAACTGTGTAACATCTCGAATGCAATTTTTCTGTGAATAACAACTCAAGGAAGCTGTGTGTAAAGCTCTATAATTTAGAAAAATATTAACATCTATCTTCAGACTTGATTATAAGGTAAATGGAAATTTTGATCCTTAAATACGTGTAAAGTTTAGTTTTTTTTTAATAAGTAAGAACACATATATTAATGAGAGGTAATTGGGTTACCTCAATCCATAAACAATAATAAATAAATTTAAAAAAAAAAATACTATGACCTTCCTTCATCATTCTTCACATAGAGTAGTATTTCACAATCATCACAAAAGAAAAGAAACAAAAATTACAAATAAGAAACAGATCCTTCATAACTATGCTTTGAATACAAAGCTTAAACGTCCTCCCCCAATAACATCATTTATCCTGCAAAACATGAAGCTACAAAGACAATACAAAAAGTTAATTTTTCAAGACTTTTGATGTAAACAAAACCAAGACTACAAGTATCAACGAATAAAATCCACGTGCAACAATCACAATTTCTATAACAAAATTAGAAAATCTGTTTTGTTCTTTAAATGTCTAAAATATATATATATATATATATATATATATATATATATATATATATATATATATGTAAAGTGGACCGTATTGTTGTAGCTTAATAACAAAACAAACTTTGAATTTCTCTCAAATTAATCTTTGAAACTGTATTTTGACTATTGGTTCCAGCAAAGATAACTATATAATGTAATTATACGACTTTTAAATAATTAAGGACTAAAATATATATTTTATTATTTCAAGAACTAAAGTAACAACATCTATGAGTACTAAATTAATTATTTATCAATTAATTTTAATTAAAAATATATAGTTACATCTTCAATTTTCTTTTAAGTTTAATGATTGTGGCAAGCAAATGGTTTAATTAAGATTGAGTATGACGAATAATTATATAATTATGGATTTGTTTTTTGTTATAGGAAAGGCAAAGAGAAATCAATTTATTACTAGAGAAATCCTAAGAATGTTTGGTGAAACAAAATTAATTGTTTGTCTGCTCTCTAAATCAAGAAAAGTATGCTTGTTGGGCTATTTTCAGTTTTTTTTAGAAAAAAATACCCACAAATAATTTTTTTAAGAAATATTTCTTACCAACTTTTTAGCAAAAACAATTTTGTGGGACAGGTGGAAGATAACTTTTCTAATTTAAAATATATTTTTCAATGAAAATATCATATTATTTTTATTAAATTATTTAGTATGATGATGGTTAAATTATTTTGTAATGTTATAGTTAACAAAAATCATGATTACTCAGTTAAGATGACAATTTATATTTTTTCATAAAGAATAATTGGTATTTTTCTTTTTCCCATTTTTTACATATTTATTTGTTTTCTCATTTAAGTATCTTTTAAAAATCATATTTTAAATTTAATTTATTTTCAAAAAAAATTTATTAAAGGTAAAAGTTATATTAATGAAAATAGTTTCACTCTAGCTATAGTCATTGTCGATTGACAATCATTATCTATTGACACATTTAATTAATAGTGAAATGTTAGCTAAATATAGTTCATCAACTATCCAACTTCACTATTAACCATTTAAATAGCAACAACCTCATATTTCATTATTAATCTAGCAATAATGTTTGTCTTACTCATCTCCATGTAATCATACTAACCTTAAGTGTGAATACTTAACTACTAGTGAATTTTGTTTCACGTGAATCAAAAATTCAGTTATCATCATTATATCTTTTTAGTACAATGAAAAATTCATTATATTTGATGACATAATTCATTAAATCTCTTAAATATCTCATATATCTTAGTGCATCTTAATATTTCTAATTAGAATATTAAGTGTATCTTAAAAATTATTATATATATATATATATATATATATATATTATTGTAAAAAGGGAAACTATTTATAGTTACTAACATGAGCTTTTTCCGGTGAACATTGTTGCGGTTAAAAGTCGAAACATTGGTATTCTATTGGAGATATTTAGCCGCAAGGTGCACTCTTCTTCTACAAGCCATGGACATTGTGATGTTGGATTTGTTGCTCATTTTTCTCCTAAATCCATGGACTTTGGCCCATCAACGGACCTCCTCTCCATCTATAAATATTGGAGTATTCTTTATCCAAAAACACAACTTCACAACATCTTCTCTCCACCTCTAGTCTCCTTTCTTATTCTTTTATCCATCCTAGGTTAATTTTGCTATTCAAAGAGTATTTCTTGTTAGATTATGATATCCTCGAGAAAGTCAAAAAGTTTTTGTTGCATTTGGAAAGATTTACACAATACACCACAAATAAATCCTTATGAACAATGAAAATACATACATGCATAAATACATAAAAAAGTACTCTTTTGTTTGTGATTTTGTCAATTATTAGAACACTTTTTACACTAATTATCCATATAAGTATATAAAGAAATGGAGACTCAATAACGAATGCGATAATACATTCAACAATCCTTGTAATTTATCATATTATTATCAAATTTCATTTTATTCCCATGTTTCATGTTTGCATCACGAGATGTTAAAGTTCCACATAAAAAAATATGACCAAATTATTACACAAAAATTTTAAAAAATAAATTTTATAAAATTGAATTAGTCTAAAATCTATTTTTTATTACTACTCTTTCTAGAAATAAAGAGAAGATGTTTTCCATTAAAAAAAAAAAAAGACATAGATATTATCAATGACAGGTTTGTCTTTATTGGAAATTAACATATTTATGTTTTCGTACAATCATTTTATACGTGTATATGCATCTTTTGTTCAGATATCAAACACTTCATAATATAACTTTCATCATTTCTTAATTAGTGGAATCTATTACCAGATTTTGAAATAAGCAATTTGATTGTTTTGTTATGCAAGTGATTTAGTTGACATGCTGTCATCCATTACGTAATGTTTTTTTTTTTTTTTGGTTATTTATGTTGAAAAGAATGAAGTTGAAGGTTTAAAAATAGTTGAAATTATTAGAAGAGAATGGTGACGCACTCACACATGATAAAAAAAGATAGGTCGGGGGAACATTATAGCCTTTACTTGCTTAATGCTTATGTAAGCCATGAATTGGATTCTCTTGCTGTCCCTCACACTAAAGTTCTCTGCGACACTATACATTTGTATGAAGCAATAATTTCAAAACACAACTATTCTCTGCCTTCACTTAATTAAAGGGACATCACGTATACTTCGTTAAAGATTCTCCATTACCAAAACTATAATGCTAAACATCATGCTAGCTAGTAAATATATCATACAAAATATCATAGCTTGTTAGCTTATAAGCCCTATAAATGGAAAAATTGTTAGGTTTACAGAGGGAATTTTACTGGAAAGATACAACATCAATGAGACCTGAGCCTAATAAGTGATATCAGAGTCGATGGTTAAAACCAGCTCAGACGAGTGCAGTATGGTCCTAGTATCGAAAGTTTTCCTGGCAAAGGTTCCAGGTAAGCGTGTCCCGTTAAGAAAAGAACGACGGTACAGAAAATGGCAGAAAATGAATACTCGTAGTTGGGAATGCTTCCACTGGAGGGTGAGTGTACCAATATGGTTCAAGGGACTCACCCTTGAGTAGGAATCCAAGTGTGAGTCTAAGTCCCACATTGGCTAGAAATGAGAAAGTAGAGCACTATATAAAAATAAAGATTCATAAATTCATTGTTTTAAGATTTTGAGTTGAGAGTGGTGGCAATATCTTATGTGGTTAATCTCAGATTTTATTGGTGTTTTATCTTTCTAATAAAACCTGCTTTATAAACCTAACAACCCCAAAAGATTACCATATCATGTTCTTTTTCTATTTTTCCTAGCTTTTTCTGATACAGATATGATCAATCTTAGTATATTTACTTACGAAAAACTTTAGGGTTAACGTACCATGCTTTTCTAGCGCACACAGCACCTTCTAATCCTACATACTGAAATTGGCAGCGTGATGCATGCAATGTTATATACTTCAATTACAAGTATCTTATTTTTTAGTGTCAAAGCTGTTGAATACAATTACTTTTTATACAAAGAAAATCCGGAAGTTTTTGTGACCTATTTATTACATGAAAAATAATTTTTTGACTATTTGACAACTTTTTCTTACAATTTTACGTGGTATTTTTTAATAGGTTTTCATTTTTTCATTTTTTCATTTTCAATATTTCAAATTCACTTAAAAGATAATACCTCATATTATAAGAAAAAGTTGTTAAAATTTAGTAGTCAAAATATCATTTTCCTTATTACATTGGTGCCAACAGATTAATCTTCCGCTGCTGATTCTCATCGCGTTGTCCCTCATCAAAAGTTACCAATTGATGCACACGGACAAACACCAAACTAATTTAAGTTAATATAAAGAAGCATATGCTTAGGATTTGGAATGGTTTTTTTGAAACTTTTTATGGTTTTATATGTTGTCTGGTTTCTCATGTTTTAATAAAATAAAACAAATAATTAAATAGACAATGCCTATAATTTTTAGAAAATGTTAACTAATAAAAAAAAGATTTAAATTTGTGGATTTTGATTGGTTAATCTTAGCCGACAGTGGAAAAGGGGTGGTGTTGGTGGAGAATCAGTGGGTTCCTTTTCAAATGGCTTTTGGGGTGGCTTTGTGAGATGTCCGTACGTTAATCTGAAGTGGGTAGGACAAATTTGCTGCTTTGGGTTTAAAGGGATGCCTTATTTAGAAAACATGTAAACACCAACCCCTCTATTATTCATTTTCATCACCTTTTCATAATATTTCCGTTTCAATTTTAATCCGAATTAAACAAAAATTTCTTATCTTCAAGGAAACATTAAAATTATTATGTTTTTAAAATTTTAGTTCAATTTGATCCTTCAACTTTAGAAATGTACGAATTTAATTATTTTAACTAAATTTTGTTAAGTTTATTTAACGTTTTAAATATGTTTCTTGATAACATTTGAGTTGTTTAGACCGTTTGACACATTTTCGCTTTAATGTTAATTAAAAATGCATTTAAAACTTCAAATAAACTTAACAAAACTTGAAACTTTAGTAAAATAAGTAAATTCACACAATTTTAAAGATAAAAAACTAAATTAGTGCAAATTTTAAAAGATATGTTGGGAATCCAAGTGAGTTTAAGTTTCACATTGGTTATAAATAAGGAAGTAGAGCATTATATAAGGATAAAGACTCATAAACTCACTGTCTTAAGATTTTGGGTTTAGAATAATGTCAATGTCTTATGTGGTTGGGCTCAAATCTGTGTTGTATATTTCCAGTGAAACTCCTTCTATAAACCTAACCAGATGAACTATTTAAATTTTTTACTAAAAATTAAAAAAGTATAAACATATTTAACCTTTTTAACTAAGTTAAATACGATATACATATACTTTCTTGTGTAGAACTTTTAAATAAGGTATAATAAATTTATCTGTTAATTATCTTATAGCTCTGATTCTTTTATGCGTCCAATAGTTAACAAAGCTAAACAAATGCATTGTTTTAATACATTATAATAATTTTAATAATAATAAAACAAAAAACTATTCTTTATAATTTACTCAATAATATTTTAACTTTCACATGCCATTGCAGTTGCAATTTTTTGAGCATGAGCTACCGAAAGAATCTTTTCTTTTAATCTTCTACTTTTTTTAAGAGAAAGGAGATCATGATATTTTGAAAGAATCAAGGTAATGAAAGGAGTTGATAAATGTTAGCTTTTGGAATTCCACTCTTTGGCCCATAGGATGATGAACAATTCTCTGGAATTGCATTATAACGATATTAAAAGAAATATGATACTATTATTTTTAGTATAGTTATTAAAAAAGATGATTTTTTATATTCGTAATGAAATAAATTAAAAGGTAAAATAATAATATAAAGTAGATATAAAAATATTTTTTATGTGAAAATAATAGTGTCATTCATCTAGAGGACATTGAAGCTTTATCTTATGTAAACCCATCGTTGATTGATAAGTCTTTCTTTCAACACTTCAAAAATTAAAATCAATATTTTTTTTTTTAAAATAATATATGTAAAAGGAAAGAGGTCTTACTATTTAGATTGTAAAATTATTAGCTTTGCATTTGTACCCTACCTAGATGGACTAATAAAATCGCACAGTCAAACCCATTTACATACAATCTCGCAAATGAAGTTGTCAAGTAAGTAACTGATCAAACGAAAGCACATAGCGGCCTAGGCCGCCTACTTCAGAGGACAAAACGTCATTTGTTGACCACTCCAAACTTAAAATATCACCAACAAAGCTCCTTATACTAACAAACATTAACTAAGGGTCTGAGCTTAGCCCAGGCCCATCTAAGACCCAAACAATGGCCCAACCCACAAGAAGGGTATACATAATTAATGACTCTATAAATACATGTGGACCCCAGTAATTAAAGATATACTTTCATTACTCTCTTCATCAAATATTTGACATTTTGAGAGCCTTTTCGTTGACTTGATCATCGGAGTCTTCTCCGCAAGTAACCCCTCAAGGATCCAAATCGCATACATCGACAAATGGCATATACAAACTGAGGAGGGACCAACTCGAGAGATTAAAAATTGAGATAAGGTGATATTTGTATCTTTAACATCTCTTATTTGTTTCCACAGGTTTTATACTCTAATTCAATAATTCAAACTAAGTTGGGTAAAACATGCATAATTGAAGATATAAACTATGACCTTTGACGAGTTTAGCAATGTCATGTCGATCTTTTATTAGTTATTATATTCCTAAACTTAACTGATCAAAAGAGGAAACCTGGTTTACAGTTTTATCTAACTATTGTTATTATTATTTTGCTATTACTTGAGGACAGTGTGGTCGTAACAGCATACAAATGATTTAAAAAAAACAGAGTTTAAACTATTGAAAGAGTAAAGTTATTGGAGGTAGTTGTAAGGAAGTAATATTGATATGCGGAAGAGGATAAAACAATGAAACTGTGCGATTAGCACCACACTGAGTAGTGCAAACTGAATTTTCCTGCAAAGCATGAAGTATATATGTGCATGTTTTCAGAATGGGTCATGCCAACTTAGAGTGAGTTCAAATTTTCCCAAACGCAATCATTAACATAACAGGAAATAGTAGCTGCAGAGCGTCTTCCCCAACATGCACCAAACAGGACATTTATGGTATCGAAAATTTATGATGGTAAATCTGTGAAACACACTTTTGTGTCTGATATTTTGTTGCCCACAATATTATTCCGTTTCTTTCCAACGATCACTTTTTGACTCTCACCACATTTGATAAATAGATAGAGGATTTGGGATTCCCTCGAAAAAACTATTTATAGAACCTGATATATATAATCAATCACCCAATCACTGTCACCCAATATTCGGGAGAATCCTGAGTGCTCTGCTCTTTTTGTTGCCTTTCCTTTGGAAACGAATGGTAATTGATTTTTCACCAAACAAAAACCCAAAGTTTGTGGCAATGCTTTGATATCACTTATTAGGTTTATCGAGGGAATATTATTAGGGGAGAACAAACATCAATGAAATCTGAGTCCAACCACATAAGGTATTGACACTATTTTCAATTTAAAACTTTAAGACAATGAGTTTATGAGTCTTCACCCTTATATGGTGCTCCACTTTTCCATCTTTATCCAATGTGGGACTTAGACTCACACTTGAATTCTTACTAAAGTACGTCGACTTCAGTTGAGTTTTGGTACACAGGGAGAGGAAATTAATTAATTTTCAGTAAAATTAAGTCAGAAGAAACAAAGATACAGCAGCAACCAACCAACACCAACAAAGTTTCTCCTTTTATTTCACCCTTGTGCTTATTTAAAGAACATCTTTTGCATCATGTGGTGGACTTCAGCACTGTTGAATTCAACAAGTGGCGCAAAAAGGAGAAAAAAAAAAATCATTCCACACACACACAGACTCGTACATATATTTATTTTGACGAATAACATGATAAAAATGAAGGAAAGAGAATATAGTGAAATTAAAAAGGAAGTGGGAGAAAAAGGCCTGGTACCCAATCCCAAGCTGTGTACATGGAATAATGTACTACCCCCACCCCCATGATGGCCCAGCCCAGACATTTAACTTTTTGCAACTACAAATTCAGCTCCTCCCCCTCACTTCTTCCACATGCCATGCTCCCTCTCTTCTTCTTCTCTCTCAACTCTGCTATTTCCTCTTTCTTCTTCACCTTCACATTCATTCACAAATGGCTGCCACTCTTTGCCACTCATACATGGAGTCCCAACTCATGGAGTCCACAATACACAGACTCATGCTGTCATCCCCAAAACCAGTTCCTCCTCCCCAAAAATCCATTGATTTACCCTTCAAATCAAACAACCAAGCCTACGCTAATTGGACCAACATTCAAGCTCTTTCAACTGCCCCAAAAGAAATCACAAGTGTCGACACCTACCTGAAACCATCATCACTCAGACTCAGCCCCAAGAGTCTGGAGCTCTGCACCGAAAACCTGGGGAACGAGACGGGCAGCGACATCATAGAGAGCGGCATTGAGTTGCTCTCTTCGCATTCGTCAGAATGTGGCGAAGGTGAAGTGGGTGTGGCGATGATAAGGGAGAAGCAGAAAAGGAAAGCGCGTGAAGGTCGGAGTTTTCCGCCGCCGTTGACAACGATAACAGGATCGGAAACCATTCGAGTGAGGCCCCACAGAGAAGGCGGGAGGCTAGTGCTCCAGCTCACTAAGGTCCCGTCCTCTTTCCGGGCAGAGAGAAGCCCCGGTCGCCTTCGCCTCTGCTTTTGGACTGAAATGCAACATCACCACCACCACCACCACCACCACATTGAAGACGCGGTGGAGGATGACCATGAAGACGAGGTAGAAAAAACACAAGAGCATCAACATGATGACGATGACGATGATGTCGATGATGACGACGACGACGGTGTTGATGCTGTGAATAATGAGTGTGAATGGGAACGCTTTCAAGAACATAGAAAAGAGCGAAAGAGTTGGGGTGTTGAAGGTGTGGTGAGGGTGGAAAGTACCATGTTCGAGTGGCCAAGCAGCAGGTGCAAGGAAGAAGAACATGAAAACATTAATGATTTGTTAATGTATTGGGGGGAACCAGTTCGTTTAATTTCTATTTAATTTCTATTTAATTTCGATCTATCTATGACCTACTTCTACATTTTTTTCCTCATTTTTCTTACTCAATTCCTATCTATTTTATTTTTCCCCAGTAAACTTCCTTCTACTTGGTAGTTATTATCGTTACTCTCTCTCTCTGTCTCTTCGACAACCACAAAACACGGTAACAAACTAGTGTGACAACTCATGACTGCATTAATTGCCGTAATATTTTTTTCTGAAAAAAATGTTAAAATAGTAAGGATTACCAAGCAATCCAATAAAGAATCCCCTTTAATAAATTTGGGTTATATTCTTTTGTACTATCCAAATAGTTATTTTTCACGTATGAGAGACTTTGGGTTTGCATTTCATAATTTCTTTGATATTGATTTTGATTATGATGTCTTGAATCTTTAATCTTGCATGATAAATATCCATATCAATCTAAATCTAATTAAATGTGTCAGGAAAAAAAAAAAGCATGAAGACAAAAACTAAAAGTATGCGGGCGATATAACGCGGAACAGTAGTTTAGGCGCATTTTGAAACGTTTAACTTTTTATTTTTCTTCTTTTTCTCTGCTTTTTATTCCTCTCCTTTTCCCTTTTTCTGTGCCTTGTACTTTAAATATTGAAATCTTTATTGTTACAATTGTTTATTTATCTATTTTTTTTTATATTATTAATATAGGCAAATAGAAGGAATCCCTTTATTAGTAAAACGCACTAAAAAAATACTTTTTGAATTTAAATTCTTTATTGAGTTTCACCGCATTATTCTTTTACTATGTTTTTAAAATATATCGATGAACAGCAATTATGAAATTTAAAAGAAAATTAAAATTTGAACATAATTGATTTTGAATGTTCAGCAGAATCTATTAAAGAATTTAGACTTGTACGACCTCAGAAAGAAAAGTAAAAAAAAAAGTGTAATCATATTAAATGAGCTAGGTTTGATTTCGCCCTTGAAAGTATAGAACTTTTTTCTGATTTCTGGCTATGTATAGTAAAATGTGATAACTTAGTAAATAAAGTGGGAGAGACGTAATTTGGGTAAGAAATATTTAATGAAGAATATAGAAGAAGCGATGTGATTGATAAGAGAAAAAGGAAAAACAGAAAGGAAGAAGTAGCACATCCACAAATTAATAAAAAGAGCGTGTCAGTGATATCGGGAAGATTTGGTTGATCCTGCACTAAAATTCTGGAGCTTGTACGGTCCATTTCAATGAAATGAAATCCATTTTTCTTCTCTTATCTTACCAAAAGAACAAAGCAACTCACGTACAACAGATACACATGCAAATTGAGAAGTGTATATATACATCGACTCTCACAAACCCACGACAGGATTCGTATCCGTGTCGTACCAACTTGGGGGACCAAAAAGATCCGCGACTCTGAAACAAAATCAAAACCATAATCGCCTCTTTATTGTGTTGTGTTGTGGGTTTGATGAAGTTGTGTGGGTTATGAGTGAAAGTGTGGTTGGTGGTGCAGGATGTTGTTGTAAGGGGGGTCGCATGCTCCCAATCACCATGTGCATTGTGCACCAACATGTACCACTACTGTCTGGTCTCCGATTCCTAAATCCTTTTTTATTTAATCAATTTTTTTTAATATCAAACAAAATCAGTTTATAAAATAAGATTTCCACATCACTAATATATATATATATATATATATATATATATTTTATTGTACGTGAAACTAAAAATAGTTAGTCTGTATTTTTTTAAAAAAGGATTCTAATATCATGTTAGAAGTTGAGTTTAAGTCGGTTAAAAATTCAAGTGTGATTTTAAGTCTCACATTGGTTAAAAATGAGAAAATAGAGCACTATATAAAGATAAAGACCCATAAACTCATTGTCTTAAAGTTTTGGGTTGAAAATGATGATAATACCTTATATGATTAGACTTAAGTGGTATTAGCCTTTGTATCTCTCCAGTAATATCTCTCTTTTATCAAAAAGAGTTACACTGTGGAGCATGTTACTCCCTGTACAACAACTTCCCCAAAAGTCATTCAACTAACTATGACTCTTTCCCTGATCCTCGTTAAAATCTTATCAGACTAACTATATATAGCAATGCCTATGTTGGTAGCTAACATTTCATACAGACATTCGTGTGTGCTATTTTATATATGCGACCCATTTATTGACGATGGTGACAATTTTATGGACTAGTTTCTGTGAAAGTATAGTTAGTCCATTTTCGTGTTCTAGTCAAAGTTACAACAAAGTGTCACGTCACTTCATGCATTTGGTTAAATATTCCCTACAAACAAATTTTGATACACGAAAGGGGATTATAGCTAGTTTTTTCCTTCGTTGATACAGATTTTATTTAATAGAAGCTGGTTAAATATAGACATTTTGAATTTATAATGCTGATAAAAAAATGGAATAATAATATGCATATTGATTACTGAAATGTAAATATATAACAACATTGAATTCTTTATATCAATTGAAGTTTATAGTTGGTTAATGATAAAATTTATTATTGATATAATTAGAAGTGACAAGTAAATATGTTTTTTTCGTATTATTTAAACGTGAATCGATTTTGAAAAGCTATTGTTTTAAATTATTAAAACATTTCTCTAATTTATCACGTTATTTATGAAACATTTTATAGTCCTTATAAGTTAACATATATTCTATCACTATTTTGTATATAATTATAGTTTTTAGTTTCTGAATGGTTCAAAGCGATTCCATATACTTGATATCATGATAGGCACAACAACAAAATCTATAACCGGCTCAATTAATTATATTAAAAAAATAGTTTGACTTTAATTCAATTCTATGAAACCAAATTATAAGATAACGTATGGAATATATAATATAATATTTTATTTATTATGAAATTTGTTTTTTTAATTTATATTTAAAACATAAAAATGATGAAAATTCGGGTATATTCATTTTCTAATAATAATTAAAAATGAAATTGTACTCTCCTAGAGGGGAAGAATCCACTTTAAAATAGAGTCAAATTTGTCATCTTCATCAAAGTACTTATCAAACACCTCTCTGAAAACAAACACTTCGAGGTTAGAAGAATTTTCAAATAATTTCAACAACACTTGTACAATCCCATGACGGGGAAAAGAGTGGCAATACTTAGGGGTAAGTTCTAGCTTGTTCAGGTTCCTAAAAGTTGGGATGATTGGTGGGAAAAAATAGAGTGTTCATAATGTGTTAGGACGAACTCAGTGATTTCACATGTTGCAACCCAGTAAAAAAAAGTGGAAGCATGTTGAACTCGTGAAAAGAGATCATCCACATCTTGCAAATGAAACCAAAATCCAGATTTCATCACAGTCTCATCACTAGATACCAAACTTTGAATTATATGCACTTCAAGCATATGATTGGTTACGATCAAAAATTTCATACAGCGTTTGACAACATGATTAGGAACAACCACCACGTTTCTGAGGCATTGTCCACTTTGGACTATGGAACTCTGTCATCCTTAAAAGACGTTTAGAAGAGTGAGGAAAGAAACATTTACAAAAAACTTAGCCCACATGTGTTAATTAATACTAAACCATTGAACATAACACTTTTACTCGTAAAATTTTGGCTGTGAGGTTTTATATCCATGTACACAATTTCTTAATCTGAACATGAACTATATGGTTACCACTTTTCTAGAAATTAAAGTTACGGAGGAAGATTCATCATTTATCGTAATCGTGGGAATTTTACAAAAGACCATTTCCTTCTGAATTCAATGTTACAATCCTTTGAGTACTTTTTGATAGAGAGTATCCTGTTGCAATGTTTTGGTCCAAACATAGAGAGTGTAGCTTAGGGGTAAGTTGTAGCTTGTTCAAGTTCCTAAAAGTTGGGATGATTGGTGGAAAAAAATAGAGAGTGTTCATAATATGTTAGGACGAACTCAATGATTTCACATGTTGCAACCCATTAAAAAAAGTGGAAGCATGTTGAGTTTATGAAAACAAACACTTTAGGTTAGGAGAATTTTCAAACAAATTCAACAAAACTTTTACAATCACTTGACCGGGAAAATAGTGGCAGTAATTAGGGTTAAGTTGTAGCTTGTTCGAAACAAAAATATAGGGTATTATTCGTTTTGGAGCATGGAGTTCCGTTACGATTTTGTCTTTAAAAAACGCTTCAAAAGGTGGATGGAGGAACACTTACACAAAAATTAGTCCACATGTGTTAATTAAAAGAAGTCTCGGAAAGTGTACAAATAAAGGAATATTTAAATTGTGTTTGACAATGATTCTTAAACGATATGTGATTTATTGAATGTAACGAATAATATTATAAAAAATAAAAATAAAAATATTAATATATTTAGTTGTCACGTGATTGTTTTATCCTTCGTGGGTTACAAAATATGACACCCACCGTTTTTTATTTTGTAAGACGGATGTTCTGGAAATACATAGAATGAAAACTTAATTTTATTTTTCTTTTAAGTTTTTTTAAAGTAGTGAAAGTATTTAAAAAAATCTTCATCAATCATTTAATTCTTAAATTGGTATATTTTAGGAACTAATTATTTAAAAAATTATTTAAACAAGTACCTACTACCTAGTTCTTATATGCATTTTTTTTGTTGGTATCTCATATATTTAGCTAGGGATGGCAAAATGGGCCCGGCCCGATGGGCCGGCCCGCCAGCCCGTCTGAAAAAGTATGGACCGGGCCACGAATTTCAGCCCGCCAGCCCATGACAGCACGGCCCGTCAAGCCCGCTGGCCCGTCGGGCCAGCCCACGGGCCAAAACGGGCCAGCCCGCGGGCCGTAAGACAAAAACAGGCGGAATAAGTAAATTAATATTTTATTTTCTTTGGGTATTTTTAATTTTTATTTTCATGTTGGTGTTTGAAATGCAAAGATAAA
>Ga0214544_1004028_pt1 | contig 29828 bp, 14 predicted proteins | sample CNSS3metaG_FD_160074 | JGI IMG/M metagenome (GOLD analysis project Ga0214544, IMG submission 160074) | Root nodule microbial communities from cowpea collected in UCLA plant growth center, Los Angeles, California, USA - CNSS3 | ecosystem: Host-associated > Plants > Roots > Nodule | place: USA...
TAGAAATGAAACACATGGTGGATTCTTATAAAAAATAGTAAATAATTTATAGAATCTGAAACGATTAATAAACTAAGATAAAAATATAATATTATTTTGAAAACACTTTATATATATATATATATACATCAAGTTAATTTGGCTCACACATAACAAATTGATTTAAAAATTAGATTCCCAATTTAAGTAATTTTTTAATGAATTAAATTTTTTTTTTAATTTAGATCGATAAATTATGAATTGATGAATTAAGTAAATTGATTGAGTTAAATAAATTTTTCTAATTATTTTTATAAATTTATCATAATACCGTCAAAGTTTACTTATTTATCAAATTTTATTATAAAGACATTACTAGTGTCAAACTTATATAATTTTGAAATAAATAAGTTAAATATCTAAAAAACTCAAATATTATAAAACAATATTTTAGTTAAAAAAAATCAAATTATCAACCTATATAATGTCAAATAGTAAATAATTAAAAAAATAAAGAAATGAGCAAAATACAATAAAGAATTCTCGTAGGTGAATTAGATATTAAATCACCTTCTATCTTCAACTTAACTAACTTGCAATTTAAGTGAATTGGGTTTAATTTATACTCACATTTAAAAAACAAATTTTTTTCTAATTCAATTTGACTTGTGAAGTTGATGGACAAATTTAAAGTCATTTTTATATCTTTTCTCGCATGTCGATGAGAAAATTAATTAAAAATTAAACAATAAAAACATTAAATGAATTAAATATTCTTCGTATATTTTACATAGAAAAAAGATTAAATGTTGTCCAGCCACGAGTGATTTTGATTATTATTATTATTATGAAATTTGTGGTGATTAATCATAGATATTATTACCTCTGTGTTTTTTACCAAATTGTATATAAAAAAAGAAAAAAGAAAGTATATAAAAAATTGAATAGTGGTGAAAAATGCAGTTGGTATTTGGACATTTATTTGTCTGTATTCACCTAATCTATTAAATTAAACTAGAAATAATATAGTAATTAGCAGTGTTTTGTTTTAAATTCTTGAAAATGGCAGTCTTTTTTTGAAGACCACACCAGTTGTCCTTAAAATGAATCCTAAGTCAGAAATAAATGAAACGGTTTTTTGATCCTAGTTCTCCTTCCTAGGGTTACTTCTCCTTTTCCCAGGTAGATTAGAAAATCACTTCATAATAATGAGCACCTCAAAAACCTCATCACATTCTTATTATTATTTCTTAGATACTTAAACCATCATCATTCTCATTCTTTATGCCATTATTATCATTATTCTTTATTATACAACTTCATTTTTTTTATCATGTTAACCGGTCTCATTGCTGACGAAAAATACAGTGTATTGCATAAAATATTAATGTTTTTTTTTCTATTGAAAATAGTATTAAATATGTCCTTAAAATTGTGATGAGTAAATCAAGGACCCCTGCTATAAAGTATAATTTTTAAATTTTTAAATAATCATAGATACTAATTAAAACTTTAATTTTTTTAAATTACATATTAGTTACAATTGTTTGTTTAGTGTTATTCTTTAAACAAAATTTAGACTCCAGTCTTGAATTTAATGCCAACTTTAGACGTTGTTTACATTGGGACGGGAATCCGAAGGGTGAAGGAAAGAGGTAGAAGGAAGGAAATTTGAATATAGGGAATTACGCAGATAATGTAATTAATGTGAGAGAAAAAATAAAATATAAATAATTTAATATAATCGTTTATTAAAGTGTGTTTTAATTTTATTCGTTAATAAAACCGATGTCTTTTGGTTTTGAATTAAAAATGATGTTAATCCTTACGTGAGTTGGATTTAAGTCATATATATATATATATATATATATATATATATATATATATATATATAATTTTTGCCTAATAAATTTTATTATGGACATGAGTGATATCGAAGTCATGATTTGTTTTGATGATAGGCTTAGACCATTGTAATAACAATTACAAAACACAACAACATTACAACCAGAGCAAGAGGTTTGAGTAAATGTCAATAAACTGGAGGAAACATATACCATATGAAAGAAATTCACTTTTGAATAGAAAAAAAAAACTCATAAACTTAATGTCTGGTCTTATGGTTTTGAATTAATAATTTGGGATTAAATATTTTTTAGTCCCTTAATTTTGATGCAAAATTGAAATTTATCCTTATCCTAAATTTTGATATATTTTGGTCATCAAAACTTTAGAAATGGATAAATATAGTTATTTTAACCTAATTACATAAAATTATTTTGACATGTCAAACACATTTCATACTAACAATTAAGTTATTTACACCGTTTGACACATTTTTGCTTCAATGTTAATCGACAAACATGTTTGACACGTTAACAAAATTTAATGTAAATGAATTAAAAGAATTATATCCATTAGTTTTTAAAGTTTTGAACTAAAATATATTAAATTTTCAAAGAAAACTGAATTCAAGTTTTACATCAAAGTTTAGAGACTATAAACATATTTATTACATAAATATGTATAATATCTTTCTAATAACCTCCATTTAAGAAAAACAAAAAACCATTATAAATTATATTTGATATGTAAATAATAAGATTTCACTTATGAACGACAAAAATATCAAAGTTAGTACAAACATAGAAATTAAAGTGGACTAATTTTATTTATTTATACACATAAATAAATGTTTACAATGAAACCACAAAATAAAAAAATACATAATCATATTCTTTATGGGCCATTCATCACGGTTAAATATGAATTTCTCCCACCTAAATCTCAATTATATATAGGGGTATCAAACTCGACCCACTACAAATTCCTCGTTTTTCTAGTCTCGGTCAAAATATTATGAACTTCTCCCATGCATGCACGTTAATTATGAGAACGTAAATCTCACTTATATATATATATATATATATATATATATATATATATATATATATATATATATATTCTAAAAAAGATAAATAATTAGTTTAATAAATTAAGTACTGACATATTTATTTTTAGTAGAATTAAAAAAAATATTTTAATATAAATAATTTAATTTTATTAATTTTATTTTAACTTTATAAATGATTGAATTAATTGAATATTTGTTTAGTTAATAATTTTATGTATGTACTTATTAAGTGAATGAAAAATTTTCCTTATTATGATTGAAGAAAATTTGTTGTCCTTTACTTTTGATTTTGTAAATTTAAGGTCTTTAATTATTTTAAAATTAATTTCATATAATTATTAATCTTTCATTTAGTAAATACATGTGGTGATTGTGTATGATTATTAAATATTAAATATGTGTTTAATCATATAACTATCGATATCGAATTTAAATAAAACAAACAAAATTAGAATGGTTACTACTTATTCTGTAGTTTTCTTTATTATACTAAAAAAAATCAAATATATGAATACTTATTTTACATGAATTTTTACCATTTATTTTACATTATTTTACAATAAAACAAAATTAAATGTTTTATTAAATACAAATATAATAATAATAATATAAAATATTATAAAAGGTACTCTTCGGCTCATAACAATTACAATGTAAGAAAGGAAATCTCAAAGTTAGTGTTATTTTATTTTCTTACAACATTAATTACACTCATTCATTTTTTCTCATAATAATATTAATTACTCTCAATATAAACTATAATATTAATTACTCTCATTCATTTTTTTCTCATAATAATATTAATTACTCTTATTTTTTCTCACAATAATATCAAGAAAATATTAAAAAAACTGAAAGTAAAATTATAATAACGTAATTCCTCGTCTGATTACGTGTGTACTTTAAAATACATTTTCAACAAATATAACATTTTTATATCTTACAAACATAAATATTAATATATTTATATAAGAAAAAATAAAATAAAAAGGTGAAAAACAATATTACATTCGAAATATGGATCATCAATCAATTTAAAATTTTATTAAAAAGACTAACGTTTCTGTCACTTTTGTTCAAAGTACATCCCATTCTTAAAAGGAGTTGAAAACTTTATTTCACTTCATCATACATTAATTTTTTCGAATATTTAGTCCTAGGTCTTTGAATTTGAAGATGAATTGAAGCAATTAAAAAAAAAAAAAAAAAAAAAAAGAAAAAATTTTTTTAATTTTAATAAATAAAAATTTTTTTAAAAATAATTAAAAAAAAATTAAAATATAAAAAAAAAAAAAAAAAAAAAAAAAAAAAAAAAAAAAAGAAGAGAGATTTTTTAAAAGGAGAGAAAAAAAAAAAGAAAAAAGGAAAAGAACATTGAGGTGTGAGAAAGTGGGTAGCAGTAAAAAGTGGAAGTGGGTTTAGTAGATGAAATAATATGAGTAAAGAGGAATTTGGACATTTGCACATGCAATGGGTTTTGGTGAAAGTAGAGTTGTGGATACTTGTGCCAACAAAAACTTTTTACGCATAACTTAATCAAATCACACATAAGATTCCATCTCACATGCTATTTTCATCATTCCACCTTCCTCAACTTTCTTTTTGTTTTCTTCTCAGGGAATATACTTCCTCACTATTTCCAGTTATGGCATCAATTTTAAATACAAATAACTTTTGCTAGCTACATGGGGAAACTAATAAAAAAATTAAAGAAGATAGCCAAAAACACTTTGTGGATTCATGTTTCTTCATTTTTGTTTTCTCAGATTATGATATATACGAGATTGAATGTGTTTTTTGCCATTTCTTATGAGCCTTTAGATAATTGATTTATCTGTTTCCATGTGTTTTCTCTTCGTAACTGTGGCTCAATAAAAGAACTCCATTTATTTTTCAATGGAAAATGCATCTCATTTTTTAAAACCTTTTATGTAACGTTTTTCCTGTTAAAACTCACTTAAGTTGGAATCTTTATTTTGCAATTGCTTGGAATACAATAAAATCTTCAATCAGAGAATAGCACACACATAGTCTATAAGAGAACTTCTTTTTTTAAATACAAAATTTAGTTGTTTAACAATTTTATTAAAAATAGGTTTTTTCTACTCAATTTCAGTAAGAGAACATATACCAAGTCAGTCATGATTGGGATGTTTTTATATTAGTAAGAAAAATAGTTTCATTTTTTCTAATTAATAGTAGTTGGACTTCCTTACATGTCCAAGTCCAAGTCAAAGTTGTTTTTAATAAAAAATAATTTTCATTAATGTCGAGAGTTTTTTTTTCTCAACTATTTTCTACATGATTTCTTATGTTTGGGATTATTTTAATCTTATATTTACGATAATTATTTTTCTTTTGGACATCACAACTACTATTTTTTCTTGTAAAATTTTGGTTGGCGCAAAAAATCTTCAACCAATTTTAATCAGAGACTTTAGAACAAAGTCAATTAGAGTTGACAAAAAAGTTATAAAAAAATAATATGAAGCAACCAGTGCAAAGGAAAGTAACCCCTCAAATAAAAGTATTGTAATCAACATTCATAAAAAGAACAATCAATAGGGAAAACCCTTCTTAATGCCTCTTGAAAATTCTTAGCTAAATATCAACTTTATCAATATTTTTAATCATTAAACACAGTTTAATATTGAAATAATTTTCAATACTTGATGGTGATTGAAATATTCTATTCAAATAAGAAAATTAATATTTTTAAAATGTTATAACTTCAATTAAAAGAATTCAAATCGTATGTATTTTAAAATTTTAATCAGAAATATATTTTATAAAGTTAACTAAAATGCACTAGTCTTAAATCAAATAACTTCATATCGTTATTAAGTATAAATAAACTTCGATGATTAATGAGATAAAATTTACAATTTCATGTTAACAATATAATAATAATAATAATAATAATAATAATAATAATAGTAATAATAAATAATAATAATAATAATAATAATAATAATAAAATATGTTAAAATCATTATATTATTAGTCAAAATATTAAAATGATTTAATTAATTAAATCTATGACAAAGAGTATATATATGTGATGATATATTAAATATGTAGATGTCAATAACATTCTAATTTGACAAAGTTACATAAATAATTATGATCTTCATCAGTTAGCACGTTATGTATTATTCTTACTTTTTTACTCCTTTTCCGTCAGAAGATAAAATCTAGAGAAACCTTCAAGTAGTTTACATTTGAAATATGAGGTCATCTTTTTCATCCATTCCTAATCATAAGGTTTGTTTCCACTTTTAATTTTCTGAAATATTGGAAACTGTTTAATTTATTATGTGTAGAGTTTATTGTTCTTTTAATATTTTCATAAACCAACATTTCAATAAGTGGACACTTCTTCTCTGGTTGAAGGAAGTATTCCCCGCGAGAAACTGCAGTAGGTGTTAGGACAGTGACATATTTTATATTCGTCTCAAAGGAGAAAAACTCCAAAAAGTCTTTACATAATTCTCTTTATTCTTCTCATAATTCATACATTTTCATTTTGTATTCGAAGTATTACACTTGGATCGCCATGTGCTTTGCCGCAAAGTCATCAAAATTTAAATTCTAACAGAATCTCCTTTGTCTCTTAATCAACATTACAAACAAAATATTAGACAACCAGACCCAAATTATAGCTATATAATGCACTTCGCCATGTTTTGTTGATTAAAGATTAAGGTTATCAGTGTAACATGAACATTTAAGCTAAATTAATTAGTTAGAAGTTAAGTATTGTAATCTTATTTTGTTAACTTTTGGAATTAGTTTATTTTGAAATTTTGGACTAATTTAGTCTTTCATATTTTAAAATATGTGAATTTAATTCTTTTAATCAAATTTTGTTAAATTTATTTGACATTTCAAACTGTTTCATAATAGTATTTGACTTAACAATAAAGTAAAAATGTGTTAAACAATATAAACAACTCAAATACAATCCTGAAATACATACAAAATATAAAATAAACCTAACAAAATTTGATTAAAATTACTAAATCAATGTATTTCAAAAAATGAAAAGCTAAATTAATTCAAAATTTCAAAATGAGCTAATTTTAAAATTCACAACCAAAATATATTTAACCTATCTTCGAAGTTAGACGATGAAGAAGCAGTGTGTTTCGGAAGAAGCCACGTCTTCATAAAAATAGGAGCGACCTGATGGACCCAACTGCAAGAACAACGACAAGAGAGTGCAAGAATCTAGAAAACCCCACAAAACACGAAATTAACAGCAAGAACAACGTAGAAAAAAAAGAATTCGGAAGAGGTTTCTGGACATTAATACCTAAACGATTGATGAAAAAGAAAAGCTTTTGAAACTGCAAAAACATGAAGATGATCTCCGAAATCAAACATTTTATAGCGTTGTTGAACATCTTTTTTGTAAACGTTTAACCCTAATCATCGTGCTAATACGCATTAATTAGCCCTTTCAAACACTCAGGAATCAACACCTGCCATGTGTGCGTTTAAATTGTTTTACATAGATATACAGTTATTTATGGTATGTGTCGGTGAAGACTATGTGTCATTTATGTAACCTTTTCCGACCCCTTTATATACGAAATAGTAATGATTTATTTCTCAACAAGTGGACCCAAAACTATAACCAACAAAGAAAAGAGTCAAATACTACATACTAAAATTAATTCCCAACTTTTAACCTCATCAATTACTATAATTACTGCATAAAAGGGGCTAAGGAGCTTAAATAATAATTCATAAATTGTTAACTTGAATTTAATTTTGTAAAAATAGTTTATAAGAGAAGATTTGTATTAGTTTATATAATAACGAGATTTTCAACATAAATTAACATCATGAATATGATAATTTATATATTGAATTATCTTAAGAGGTGTAGTGAATTTGATCACAAAAATGGTGAAATGATAGGGAAATTATGGCAGTGTAGTATTCTTTTTAAAATGTGTGGGGCAATTTTAATTATATTTCATGATGAGAATTGGACGAACGTGGGGTTGAAATCATCAATTATTCAGTATCACATGTTATCAGAGTTTTTTTTTTTTTTTTTTTTTTTTCTTTTTGGTTGGATGAGAATGCTGAGTTTGACAGGCACAAAGAGAGCCATGATATGCAATTCATAATATCAATTAATTAATTAATTAATGAAGAGAAATATTTATGAATTGGTAGCTTCTGGGGGTCCATTAAAATTTCATATCTATTATCGATTACACTTTTTGACAAGATGATGGGTTCAAAATGGTCTTCAATTGAAGGTGGAACATCTACTTCCTTTTCTCATGTGTTTTTTATTGCTGATTTAAAATAGTACAAGATGTGGCAATAATATAAAATCAAAGCGACACATGACATATATGGAATCTCTCTTTTTTATTCTCATCCAATTCTTAGTTTTCATTAAAGGTTGAACACCTTTTCTTTCTGTCCTCTGTGTTTCCTTGTTTCCACGGTTCCTAGAACATGCTTTATATATGCTGCTCAAGCCACAAAACAAAACAATTGTTAGTTGTGAACAAGATGTTTATAACAATGAAGAGTTAATTTGATTTGTGTTGTTGTTTACTATAAGATGATTTACTACAATTTTATTTTACATTTTATACGTGAGATTAAATATTGAGAGGTGGCTTAAGATATTATGTGATATAAGATTTCTAATACAAATATAAACTTATAAATTTATTTTTTATATGGTTAAATTATGTTTATATTTTATTTTTTAAAATAATATCAAAGCCATATAAAATTTATTCTAATTTGTTGTTTATTAAGTTTATCATGTTATTCGTTATTAAACCTATCATATAAATATATTAGATATTGTATATTGACTAGAGATAAAATGAGTTTATAGTATATAAATAAACGCAAACCTATTAAGAATAATTAAATATCTCCATATTTACATATATCTCCCATAACAAGTTCTTCAAAATAAATATCAATCTCTTTAAAAAAAAGTTCATTAATAACATCAGAACCTATGATTTATCTTCATGACTAGCTACAAAATTTTGAAAAGATCAACAATATCACAATCAAATCATCCTACACTTGAAAAAAAAAATGAAAAAAAATCTCTTTGTAAGTTTTTCAAAAAATAAATTAGGTTTAAAATCTAACTTTTAAAATTTATTATTAATAAAACTTGTACAATTCAAAATTATAAGAAAATAATTTTTTTATATATTAATCAACTTTTTAATTTTTAATTAATGTAACATCTGGACTCTCAATTTTATTAATATTTTATACAGCAAGTAGAAAAGTTGTATTTAATTTTTGTTGGTTGAGTAGGATGGTAGAAGAGTTATGTGAGAAATGTAGCATGAAAAGAGAAAGAGTGAATGAGACAGTAATATAGATGAAGGGATAAAGATTGTGGTGCTAATGTAGACCAGGATACCCTACAATTCAAAAGCAATTGTGCAGTCATAATCTAATAATTGCATATAACTTTTATCTTCTATTTTTTCTTATCAAATTTTTAATTATAAAAAATAAAGTAAGGATGCGCCTAGCAGAGAATGAGTGAAACCAGGAAAGTAAGAAAATAAATAAAAAATATAACTTATTTAATTGAGGAGAAATAAAATGAACATTAATTTCAAAAATTTATTTGAATAAAATTTATCCTTATTATTATAATTGAAGAAAATGGGAGAGGATAGTTAAATTATTGGAAATATACTTGAATACGATTCTTTAGGAATGCTTCTAATAAAGAAAAATAAAAAGTAAATATGATGATTTTTATCAATTAAAATTGATTTAAATAAATTTTAAATTTATATAATTTTTTAAGTTTTTTTATTTTTAATTTAAACGTAAGTTTATTTTAATTTATACAAAAATATTATGATTGTAGATGAGTGGCAATCTATTACTGAATAAATATATTCTAAAACCCTGACCCGTGTGACAATTACTTAAAAATACATTATTTCATTTCACCAAATAATGAAACTTTCCCGTTTTCATTCAAATTATTTGTTGCTTCCCATTTTCAATTTTTTTTCAACCCTTATTTACAATCTTCATGAGTTTTTTCAAGCTTTAAATAACGGGTACAAGTGTTTAAGTACTTAGAAAAATTAATAATGGTTTAATCTCTACAAGAGGTAAAAATATAATTTGTAATATTTACCAAATTGTACTTTTTGTCTTATAACTTCATTTTTATATATTCGATTTAATCCTTTGATTTAAAAATTTCCTTAGTCTTTTAAATTTTAAACAAAAAATTATTTATTTTTTTCCATTATATATCTCTACTTAAGATGAACTAATAATTAGAGTTGTATGCCAAATATATTATTTGTTAATACTAAATATTTTGTAAACATCATACAATAACCTTAGAAACAAAAAAGTTTAGTAGAGGAAAAAGTACACTTACATAGGAGTAGAATTCTAGACAAAAAAAAATGTACTGAAAAAGCAACATAAAAATTAGATATGATTCGGTTTCCAACACGGCCTTTTACTTTATTTGTTTTTGCAATTATACTAACCATTTAAAGTTAAAAAAAAAAAAAAACACTATGCATTTGGTCTCAGAAAAAAATAGACCAGTTTCATGAAACATGGGCCCTATATTGGGCCTTTTCAGTTTAGCAGGCTCATGGAGCGGTCCATTGATAAATCTTATTCGGATACTATTTGCAATAGTCAAAATGTCAAATATATCCTACTAAATATTTTAATCTATTTGAAAAAGTAAATATCAATAAATCTGGTATTTGCAATATAATAAGTAATTTAATTTTAAACCAAGATAGTTTATTTTGTATTAGATTTAACGATACTTCTTGATGTACAATCATTTATATGATACCCAACCAATAAATATAAGATAATTGAGCATGACAGTTCCTTTTAATAGCTAATTCAACCATTCTATTTATAACGAGTTAAAGAATACACACATTGAATGAAATTTAAACATAAAAACTTGTCTATATAGAGGAAGAAGTAGAATGAACCTAATGAAATCATCTCACCCTTCTTACATAACAATTATTGTTCACAATATATTTTCAACAATTAAAACTCTTAACATGTAGTTTAGAATAAAATAACAATTTCTTACAAGGAATAGTAGTAAGTAAATGACTTTAAAACTCTTAACATGCTGACTCGATCTTCGGTCCATAAACTCAACATTCAATTCAGTTTAGAATTATTTTGTGAAGACTTTTTATCAGTACTAATTTAATTTGAAAGCCGACTCAACTTTCGACACAAATTGACTTAGTTCATATGTAATAAATATGCCGTAGCTTTTCTCGCTGTACTTTCTTCTTTTTATCAAGATTTTTCTGCTATTCTTTTATCTCCAACTCTGTTCTTTCATCCCTTCCTCTCATTGCTGTTTGATTATGAACTTTTTCCATAGATATTTCATAGGTATTATTTAGTTGCTTTGAAGTTATTTCGTAGGTGTTGTTTATTTGCCTTTTATAGGTATTGTTTATAAAAAAAATATACTGTCTATTTTATAATTTAACAATTAACAAAACCTTTCAGAAATTTATAATAAAAAAATAACGAAAACAATCAAACGGGTAAAAATTTGGTGTGATTCATATTCTTTTATTAACTTTAAATCAAATATTACATTTAATTTCTCATGTTAGATTTGACTCGTTCAAAAAATAAAATCAACCACGAAAATATCCTGTATATATAATATTCGTCTAAATAAATGAACTTAAACTTTAATTTATAATTTTGAAAAAATATGTAACTTTATAATTTTATTGTAAATATAATTACATTCTTTTATTAGAGAAATTATTTTAGTTTTCTGTTATAATAGATCATTGTTACTATTTTTAAGTCAACATTCTTTGAAATTAAAGATAATGTGTAGGAAATTTGGAGGGGCCTTTTACGTCATAGACAAATTTAATGAAGATGCTGAAGCATGAAACAAACAAAAAATGTTGCGATAATTTTAGTGTTTAACAAGTCAAGATGTTATAATATTACAAACGATTGTAACGGAGTGGTAAAAGAATAAATAGCACTGCTCACATCTGAAAATGAACAAACTCTAAATGAGTCAGCACAAATAAAAAAGACATTTACAATAAATACAACAGAACATCTAAAGGACCTTTTTAAGCCTTTCACTACAAAAAGATAAACAATGTTGGTTCCCTGTGGCGTAATTCCAGTGTTTAGCAAGGTGTGTTTCCAACTAGTCCAGTGATAATACTCCATCGATCACCAGTAGTCCACACTGATTCACAACAACATCATTTGAGAAATATTAGCAATTAAAAAGAGAATTGCATAGTTTTTGTTTGGTATGAAAAAATTACCCTTCGAGGGTTCTTGAATCCAAGGGCCATTCATCACATTCAATATACTACATGCCTCGCTATATTGCAGATCTGGTAACAATTTTGGGGTAAGTAAGAAACACCTGCATTGGATTAAAGATAGTTTATTCATTTCGCACCAATAAATTTGGGAACAAAACATAATTGTGAATGACCCACCTGCGAAGGTCAATCTTAACTGTTTATTGTACATGTGTGATAATGTCAACTATAGAAACTTGAATATCATAAAATACATATTTCAACATCAAATAGTATTGACGTCCAGTGAAGTATTTAAGTATGGTTAATATCCCTAGCTTTTCCCTTTTATTGAAGATTATTTTGAAAACAGAAAAACATCTGACTCACTGAAATAACGTATAACTGACCACAGGAAAAAAAGATGAAGTGATAATCTTAGTACTCACTGGGGGGTATTTGGCTTGCTTGCTGCTCTCACTAATTGCTGGAACATCTTCCTTTCATTTATTGGGTCCATCCCTGAGAAAAACACAGTCAAAGACCGTCTTTAGATAGCTGGTTGGTGTAAATCTGGAAAGAATTTTCTTCAAACAGTAACCAACCTTGGTTGATCTCATCAACAACTCTAAATGGGCAGTTTGTCAGATCTTGAAGGGAAACAAGATAAACAATAGTTGAAACTGACCGCTCCTACAAAATCAAACCCCAAGGTTTATTAAGGGAGGAAAAGATAGGATGAATGTAATAAGAAATAAATTCTTTGTTATACCCCTCCAGATTGATGATGGGCACTCAAAACTTTAAGCTGTCCATTTTCTCTGCGAGTGATAATATAAAACAGATATACTCTGTTAGAAGGAATAAAAATAAAAAGAGAGGCTGAGAAGTGATGGCCATTTAAACTGAACAATACGAAAAATAATGAATTTTTAGCACATTTTGGATAGGTCCAAACAAGTCAGGGTTCCATCGTAATATTCAATATGACTGGAATCCAGGAGTCATATAAAATGAACATAAGATTGAACAGTGATCATGTGAGTGGTACAAAACACTAACAGTTTCAGAACGGAAGTTACCTGAATTTAACTTTTATCAGTATTCCAAATTGATCAAAATCTATATCATGCTCATCTGAGAACACATGAAACATGTGAGGATAAAAGGTTAAGAAAAACCCAACAAGTTAATATCAATTACCCATCTAACAGACCTAGCGAAACTTCTCCAGCAACGGCCATCTCTTGGAAATTTAAACTGAAAGTTTCATTTATTTTTGTCACTAGGTTTCTCAATGTAGGAAGCCATTTTCCCTGCAAAAAAAAAAACAAATAAAGTTGATATTTTCTCTTGATAATATTCTAAAGTCAACAACAGTTCAACAAGAAAAAAAAAACTTGAATACTTATGAGAAGAAAACTGATTCCGTTCAAATTGATAGGAAACCAGTAGAAGAGAGTATATATAAGGGCTCTATCACCCTAGAATAATGATTACAAAATCTCCTATCGGATCCTAAAGTATCTTAATTGTCATAATTACAGTTACAACGATTGATAATATCTCCTCCACTCAACAATACCTTATAACTCAACACATCACTCAAATTGGTGAAGGAATATCTATCATTACCAGCATGAGAGTGAGACCACAATGTCTTATGGGAAGAACCTTCACAATGTCTCATGAGCCTAGAAGTATCTCAGTAACTAGAATGATTTCGGACTTTCTTTCCAACAACCCCACTCCTATGACCCTACCATTGAAGTTGTAGGGTCATCCAACAGTATTTTACAAGTTCCCCTTCCAAGCTTCCATTTCTCCTATTTTGTTTCTTTTGTTGCATGCTACCCCATGGATACTACTGCAACCTCTTCACATCCCACAACATATCCCCTCTTGTCTCCAATATTCCCCTATCAATTGAAAATTTTAATGCCATGGCACCAATTATAGCACATTGGCTTAAGAAATTAATTTGATTTCTTGGAAGAGCAAGAAACAAAATGTTGTAGCAAGATCTAGTGCAAAAGCACAATATAGAGTTATGGCCTCAGACACTTGCGAACTTGTTTGGCTTAAACAATTACTTAAAAAGTTTCAATTTGGAGATGTCACTCAAATGACACTTATATATGATAATCAAATTATTCTTCATATTAGCTTTGTTACTGTCTCTCGTGAAAGGATCAAACACATTCCAATTGACTGTTATTTTATTTGAGAAAAAATTATACCGGAAGACATCAAGACAGAGTTTGTTAACTCAAGTGATCAGTTAGCAAATACTTTCACTAAGTCTTTATGGAGACCTAGAATTGATTATATTTGTAACAAACTTAGTACATATGATTTATATACACCACCTTGAGGGAGAGTGTTAGATATAACAGGCTTAGGTCTATATCTTTATATTTTTCTATGTATAAAATGCATAACCCTATGTGCTCAATACACATTAGGGATTCATCCTGTCTCTTTCTCTTTTATTTCACCAATTAAGAAGAATAGTTTGAATTAGTCTACACTATAGTATAGATTAAGATCTAACTAAGATCAAATTCAAATTTTAGAGCTCTCTTATCTATGTTCTTTAATTTATTTTTCTTTGTAACAGTTCAGTTATCTCCTAATTCAAACTATTTTATATCTCCCAAAATTTTAGGATGCAATTTACAATAATTTATTTCTCATCAAATAACAGCTGCAGCTTTGGGGATATTTGGTTTATATCTTCGTAATAGAACCTAATCAAGTGGTGTGGAGTTCAATCCGTACTTCACTTGTTCATCAAATAAAAAGTCAATTGATTTACACTATCCCCTCGTCAACCCCCACAAGGGCTATTGTGTCAAGGAATAAGTTCAGATTTAATACATTTCATTTAACTAAATATTTCAGGATATTAGGTTAATGAACCTCTACATCACACCATTCTAGTTGAGCAAGAAAGCTGATACTTAACTGACCTTAATGTCATTTAACTCAGCCAAACACCGTGTAGATTCCTTTCTGTCTGCTTCCAGTTTTGCTGCAAGATCTTCTATCTGTAAAGTAACTGTAAATATAGATGGTACATACAAATAACCCAAATAAAATAAGATAATAAAAAAACTACCTGCCGTTGGCGATCTTTATATTGTTCCAATATGTTATGATTGACGAAGAGAATTGAATTGGCTTGAGCAGTGGTATCCTGGATAGCTGCCTCCAGTTCCTCAATTGTAGTAGGCATCTAGATCAAAAAACCCAATTCTTGTGAGTCTCCACTCACCTATTTATACAAACTGCCTAAACAGCATTTCACCTAATCAATCTCAGTGATAATGAGAAGACAAAACATGAACCAAATTCTGATAATTACAATTGTTAATTGTATTATTTGTAAGTATTGGAGATGTTCATGTAAAACATTCAGTTATTCAACTCGATGTTAGTTTTCTGTTTCTGTTATGTTTGTGTAACCTGTTTAGAAGACTTGAGCCTACATATGCTCTGCTTGTATTCTTTTCCAACATAAGTGAAATAATATTCAGTTCAGTTTTTGTGAAGCTTTTCTGTCTTTTCTTCATATTAATTTTCTGATAGTACGGAAGAAACATATTTGAGATTGATTGTCACTTTAACAGAGTAACTGACTGATATGTTTACTAAGTTTCTCAAAGGGTCTTGTGTTATGACATTTCTAATAAGTTTGTCTCATAACGCAAATGCTAAAACCAGTTTTTCCAAATTAAAGTGTGGAATATCATATATGTTAAAATTGTTGTTTGTTATTATTTTTATGCAACTTTTATAAAGCTGTTCTTTTGGGTGTATCTAGCTTAAGGGGTCAAGTGTGCTAACATATTGACCAAGGTTTTACCTTCAGCAAATTATGAGAACTTGAGAGGACGTGTTGAATTCTGATTTGAAAATAATTCAGGATTGGAACTCTTGTTGATATGATATTGTTGAAAATTAAGGAAAGAAATCATAATGAAAAGATTTTATATAAGGAAATCAATCAAAATTAATGAGGTCTGATGTGTAATAATAGAATTTGATGGAATTAGAGAATCTGTCTTTCCTTCATTTTAGCTACAGAGGTTATAACAATAACTATTTTCCTAATTTTTATGCCAGATTAGTGTACAAAATTATTCTCCCTTTTCTATACCACCTGATTGTATTAGTTTTGTATCAGTGGAATATATTCACTATTTCCTGATACAAATTAGAATTTTAGTGAGTGTGAAATTGAAATACGGAAAATAATTTTCAAATGTGAAAAATCTATTCATTAGAATCTGATATGAGATGGCTCATATTTATATCTATGATAAAAGACTCGAAGAATAGTCAAAAGTATCATATTAGGTGTTCTGACTCACCACAGTTACCACAGAAAGATAACTACAATGACTTAGACAAAGATAACGTGTTACAGACTAGGGAAATTATTAATTACACAACCCTAGTAAAAACAGAACAGTGTTATCTGGCTAAGACAACTAGATGAAAAAATTGTACCCACTATTATTTTTGCCAGAGACCTGTTATCATTTTCAATAATATATAATAATATTAAATGGAAAGCGATGCTTTTGCATTCATATATGGCCTTTGAACATGCAGGAAGTGTCATCTTCAGGATGACGTCACAGATTGCAACAAAAAATATCAAAACAAGAAGTGAAATGCATCCTGAATTTTTTCTACACAAACCTCGAGAAATTCCTTCTTTAGCTCAGGTGTAAGCTGGGCAATTGATTTAGCATACTTCAAGGAATCTGTAAGCTTCTGTCTACAGTTCTCAGATTCTTTCTTACCTGAAGAAGAAATAAATTCTACAAATAAGCCACATTTGCATGTTGCAGAGTACAAAAACTAAAAATTCTATTTGCAGCATGCAGAATATAAAAAATAAAACCATGACAGTTTCTCACAGTTTTCGAAGTGCAATGATGCTTGCACGGCAACATTCTCATGCTGCTTCAGGTTGGCGTCCATTTCTCCAGTCTAAGAAAAAAAAAAATTAAACATGAGAGAAAAAGAGAAGCAGAGTCATAGAGAACATGAATGTAAAAGACAAAAAGAATTGACGCAAGATTCCACACAAAAAATAGAAGCCAGGGTTGAGATGCACATGCTGGCACATGGAAGGTCACTTTGGGAAGAGCCCAAGTCCCACATCAGTTTGAAATAATACCAACATACAGTATAGGTTGCAAACTTGACATTTCAAGCCGAAGCTAAACCTAATCCCACATTTTAAGAATTCATATATCATTTTATGCTTCTTGTAGATCTCTTACTTTCTTTGGTTTGAATTATTGTTGTCAGATTATATTTTATGAGAATGCTAGACTACACGATACCCCTCTTTCTGATATTAATCAAATCATCTCTCTCTTGATTGCAAAATTCTATAACGTCCACCTTTTCTGACAACAGCATGATAGGGAAATCTCGAGATTACAGATTCTTTCAGTCATACTGAAGAGTTATACTCTCCATTTCCATCTCTCCTTTCTTTCTCAATAAATTCTGTCTTTGTCAGAAATAAAATTAAAAAACTTGGGTTATTTAAAATTTAGAACTAACAAATAATAGCTATTAAGTTTCACTGCAAGATGATAATTCATTGCTTGAACTTCTAAGAAGTAATATTGGTGGCCAAAGAATTACAAGTTTAAAGTAACAAATAGAAGCTATTTCTACATAGATCATGTCTGTTGCATGTATTCTGAGTCAACATAAGTGGCATAACTGTTATTTGATTACCTTTGCATCAAACTCAATAAAAGCCATACGTTGTTCAATAAAAATTTGTCTGTAACTCACAGCTTCAACAAGAAGATCCTGTCAAAAACAGAATGGAGACCAACAGCATAAAAGACCATATTATACTCGAGGGAGGGGGAAAGATTAATAAAAGCAAATTGCAGAAAAAAGAAACAAAAATAGAATACAGTTATTGAAGCAAACATGCACTAAGCCTTCAAAGAACATCTTATAAAGCAGTGAAAGAATAGAGATTAATTACCTTAATTTCCATTGCATTACGAAAACGCTGAATATTATACTTGAAAGCCTGATGAACAAGCTTTGCTATCTCAGTATCCAAATCATCCCGTTCCTCCATCACTTTTAATAACCCTTTCCTCTGATCTGCAGGTCAAAACAAGATATTCATTTAGAATACCAAAGTCAAATGTTAATCAGAAAAGCTTTCAAATCTTTTAACACAGTATATTCTACTCACCAATACGGCTAATGAGTGTTTGACGTTTTTTACGCTCATTCTGTACTGTAATACTAATGCCTTCCTAAAAAATCAAGAATGAATAATATTTCAAACTTTAAAAAGCCCTAGAACAGAGAATTCAGAACTTTCAAGTCAAAATATAAATTTCCAGTAGCATACCCACTCTTTACGAAGATTAGCAGCTTGATTCACTAAGCTTCTTTCTTCATCTTGAAACTTTTTAACGCATTCCTCCAAATTAGCAACGACTTCTTCAAGCTCCTTTTGCTGAGAACGCAGCTTTTCAATTTCACCAACATTCAGATCTAAAAAATACAACAAAAGGGAAATAGGTGGCGATAAAAACAATCAGTAGAAACTAGGCTTCATGCATATGTTGATTCTATGCAGTATAAGAGTAGCATACTATTCAATAAAAGTTGTGGGCGTTCCACTTGTTCAACGACTGTAGAGACATGATTTCCATATCTAGACTTGGACCAACGGTAGTGATTTTCAGGTGTCCACAAATTTATAATTCCTAATCTTGGTACCTCATCAGCATTCTGATCTGTTTCTTTGGATCCGATATACTGAAACAAATGCAATTAGCAAAAGAGCATGCATAAATCGTATAGCCAAATTATATAAACAAACATATAAAAACACATTAGCTTTTGGAAGAAAAAATAGAGGCATACTGAATTATCTAGATTAAACTGGCTAATCAACACCTCCTTCACGGCAATAGGAGCATCAAAAATTTGATCCAGCCGGGAGTATATGCCAAGAGCACGTTTCTGTTTGGATGATAAAATAACAAAAGACATAGATATTTAGATTGATTAAATGCAAATTGATAAAAAAAATACCCCAAACCAGACTCACATCTTCGGAAATTTCAAAAGGCTCTCTTTGGTGGCCACCATCACCTGTATAATTTAAAATTGGTACATCAAAGAACTGCAGGTGCTTCACCAAAAGATCTCGATCACCAGAATCTTGTGTTATGAAGGACTGTATTTGAAAAAAAAAAAAAAGGTAACCAATAGCAGAGATAATAAAGACCACTAACTTAACACCACACCAAAAGAAAGAAGGATAAAAATGAGCAGCACCTATAAGCAAAATTTATCAACTTTACAGGTGAAAAAGAAATTGAAAAAAAGGATACACAAAGAAGAAAGATATCAATGCACAACGTTGACTACACAATCAACACCAGAGAAGCAAGTGAAAGCATGGCTTGTACAGCTTAAAACAAATATACGATAAAATATTAAAAAAACTAAATATAGAATTTTGACATTCAAGTTGAACAAAATTCAGCAGGTGAGTTTTTGTTCGAAGAAAATAGAGACCCTTATATTTCAATTAGATATCTAAGATTACCTTCCAAGTGTAGTGAGCCACTTGACCCTCTAGATATGCGGCATGAACTTTATTTGATACATTCACCTGATATTAAACTCAACAATTTAACTGACTAAACAAGCAGCCCAAAAATAAAAAAACACTATGAATTTTTAACCCATGTACCTCCACTAAAACTGGGCCATAAACCTCCTTATTGAATTCATGTCGATGTTCTTGGACCCATTTATAAGCTTCAAAAATTTTTTCAGCCCCTGACCTTTGCAATACATGCAAACACTTTGTACTTTTATTATCCATTTCCATCAACCTGCCCATTAAACAATATAAGGGATATTTCAAATATATGAACTTGCATCAGTATCCAACACAAAAGTGCACTTTACTTTTAACATAAATTCTACCTCTCTTTATTCTGCATCATGAATGACTTCTTCCGCTTTATTTCATTCTCTGCTTGTGACTTGTTCTGCCTCACTTGATTAGCAGAATAATCCAATTCACCAATTTCGGCTTTTAGTCTTTGCTGGAGGGGACAAAATCACTTTTTCCATAAGAGAGCAAGTACCAAACAAAAACATTTTTTTTTGTAGTATACAACATAAGATAAAGTTCGTAAAAAATATTCAGTCAAATGGAACAGAACATGTCCACAAATTTGGATTCTCCCAATGAAATACATCTTAATTAAAGCGGGAGAAGGTTCTAGTGGAGATGGTGGTGCACCTAATCATGATTAGAAGGTTCCTCCAATTGTTAACGATGATGAAGGTGGAGATGTCATTTGATGTTTACTTTTTATTTTGTCGTTGTCATATTTTAGAAAATATCCATGGATACTAAAAATCCAGACAGTTTTAAAAAGGTGCCTGTGTAAGGACTGGATGAGTTTCTATTCAGCATGTGTGCTTGTGCTGACCTATTGGCATCCCTACCTCCACCATACCTTTTCTTACTAAATTAAACAAGTGATTAAAGGTAATCAGCCTCATTAATACCTCCTTAATCATCACATTCAATAGCATTACATCTCAGGAGAAGATTGCAACACTGGATCTGTTAAACCTGCATATCCAGTTTGAGACAGTGTCCTGTCTTGGCATATTTCTCACAAATCATTGATAGTGATTTGGGAGGAGCTTTGCAAGTTGGATTTATAGGATTAATTTAAGCTTAAAGTCCCCTTTCTAAGACCAATTAAAACGAGCAATGCATTGCCGCAGCACAATGAGTCAAGGTGGATATTAACATTGTTGAGATACAAAAAAAATATTAAATTGTAGTCACTTAGGCCTTCATCTTGAAACACATAACAACAAAAGGCACTTAATGACTTTAGCATAGTATTTCTTGGGATGATGCAATTTTAAAACTATTACACAATGATGTGAATAATACAATTAAGGACATATGAATACTTACAAGCTCATCCTTGGGAGGTACATATGAGGGTAAGTTCTGAAGTTCAAGTTCAGCGATAGCAAGTTCCTCCCTTGCTTTTACAAGTTTTTGTTGTCGTGTTTCTTCTTGTCTCCTCAACTCTTCCATTTCTTTGTATTTTCCTTGTAATTCCACATCCTACAAAGTAATAACAATGAACTAAAACCACACACAACTCTAACTTATCCAACAGGGTACAGGATAAATCCACAAGCATAGTACCAAAACAATTATCAAGTCTTTCATTTGTCATAGTTCCTTAAAACACCACAGGTCAAGAAAATTCATGAATGAAAAGAAATAAATGAGCTTTACATACTGTTAAATTCTAAAATAAAAGGTACAACGCATAATGGTTACCAATTTGTGCTCCTCCTCCATAAGCTCAATTCTCTTCTTTGCATTCTCATTTACACTGCGACTAACCTTTTTGCATTTTGCATCTAATGCAGCCTTCTCTTCTTTTTGTTTCCTGCAATTAATGAAAAATTACAATTTATTATACTAGATCTTAACAACAAAGAGTAGGTAAGGCTGCAACACATTGACATGTTCATCAATAGAAACCCACTACAAGTATTAAATGGTCGGTAAGGCTACTAACAGCACCTTGTCAAACAATACTAGGCCATTATATTTGTAATACATCAATAGATCTCTTAGGATATCCCCATCCACAGCTTAATATCACAGGTACCATAATCACAAGACAAATAAATCTAATCATACAAAAAGTCAGCCTTAAAACACTCTCAGAATAAGGAATAATCTATTCCTAATAAAACTCTTAATTGTAAAGCAAACAAAACAATTTCACAATGCAACTCAAATAACTAAGGTCAATACATACAGAGGAAGGGAAAAGAGACAATTCAAGTTGGGGTTGATGATGAATTGGAATTTGATATGTCCCATTGAACAGGTTGGGATTGAGCTAAGTTATCCAGAAGGCTACTTATGGCCTAAAAGTGGCCCCAACAGCAAGGTGTGAGCTACTAAAAAATAATTGTTAATATATGCTAAATTGATCATATATTTCTTGAACACAGATATTATGGTGTTCAAGTGCACAAGTGACACTAAAATAAATGAAAAATTCATTAAGAACTAGTTTGACAGAGTTTGGATATGCTTTGGGAAGAGAGATATTAACTCACCATTACAAGAGAGAAAGGAAAATTGAAACACTTTGGGAAATAATAGAAGCAAAAACAATCTACAGATTATATACTCATTGCATTCAAGTCCTGCACAGTGGGACCAAGGTATGAACTTGTTTTTACATTACTCCTAGATCTAGATTATCTAAAAATGTAAGATACATTTTTTCCTAGACTGGAGCTTGAGTAAATATAAGATTAGAAACTTGGGAGAACCACGCCACAAAAGCTAGTCACCATAATTAGAGAGACCAAGAACCCACACGAATCCATACTTCAAATGTGGGACTCAAGTATCAAACCCTGCAGCAATTAGATTCTAACAATATTAACATTATATTATATTTTCTGAAAAAAGATATATAAGTATGGGATTGTATATTCACTACATTTTAGTCCCACATTTAGGAACTAAGATTTGAGCTTCTAAAAGAGAACAAGACACTTTCTTTCCTTAATAGGAGTTTCTGTAAATTTAAAATAGCCAACTCTTTTGCATCTGTGTATCAAGAAAGACCACCATTATAAGAGTTTAATCAAAAACTGAAGAAGAGCCCCAATCTCAAGCCGTGCTAAAGTATAAGCAACCTTCACATCCAGCAACTCAAAATACTAAGAATAAGATCAGAAATTAAAACAGGGAAGAATAGAAGTAAGAAAGACCACCATACATGATTGGTTCTTTAAGATCATTTAATAACTTTGCAGCTTCCTCCAATGCCTTTGCTGCATTACTCTCACGCTCCTTAACTTCCCGGTATTCTGCCTGCTTCATATCATACTTTAGCCATGGCAACTTCTTTTTCATTGATTCAGCCTGCATAAAAAGATATAGCCACAAATTTTCAAAATATCTTCATCAGGGATAGTTTCATATCACGAGTATCATGAAACCACTTGAAAAAGAAAGAAAGGATGAGCTTAGCATAACAGAAATAAAGAATAACAAATGACACAATGTTTGGCACATATGTGACCCTCTAAAAACCTTGGCAAGAAGTTCATCTCTTTGACGAACACGCTCAACATCTGTCTCTAATTCAGCATTTTGTTCCATCAACTGTTTTAAGGTTCCTTCATTTCTCTCCAGAGACTGAAATTGAATTAATGAAGTGACCCTCAAGTGTACAAGGAATTTTTGGAGATCATCAAAACAATTCTTAAGAAAGGGTGACCCTACCAACTCAATATGTTTCAATGAACGGCTTTTATCAACTAGTGTTCGATGTTGCTCTGGAAGTTGTGGATCACCAACAGCCTTTTCGGTCTCTTCCAGAAGTTGAACAGGAGTTAACTTGGCAAACTCACAGACCCTGTCTTGTGGTAAAAACTACAAAAGCCAAGAGATCAGCAATCAGTTAGGTACGAGAAAAGATTCTGGTGATCGAGATTAGCACAAGTCAGAACCTAAATTTGAACTTGACCACAACAATTGTAAGTAGATAAATAAAGCAACCAAGGGAGTGTACGCTATTACAAGAAGATAGAAAGAAAAATGCACATAATTACACAGACAACTGGGATAAAAGGGATTATGAAACCTTTACCTTTATTAAGAAAGCGAAAATAATTCAGAACTGGATTTGTAGAGAAAGGCCATGAAATGAAAATTTTTCATTTTCAATAAACATTCTCTAATTTAACTTTTCAAATAAAAGAAGTAAAAATAAACTTAATCTCCTAACCTTTTATTATTTCTATAAACATCATGATGACAACGGGGTGGGTGTGGATTTGACAATAACTACCCCTGATGAAAAATCTCACTCACTCCTATCCCCGATTCTCAATAGATATAAAATTTGTGTCCCATTCTTATCTTCAAACTCAAGTTAACTCTTAAACTCATACGAGTTTACCATTTTAGATAGCAAACACAAATTAACTTGTAATCAAAATCATTTGAGTACACTTGGGAAAACTCTCTAAACTCATGGTAAGCTTGCATAAACTCTTGAATTATGAAACAAGTTAATATGTTTGAAAGCAAATGTAAATTTTGTAAATTTTGTCTGATGACAATTTATTAGATTCAAATTATTTTAAAAAATTAACTCCGCTTTAATTGTTTTCACCTTAAGCACTTATGAATTTGTATATGATTTAGTCATCTATGTAATTAAATTATACTTCGCACCAATGTACTATCACATTTTATTATTGTCTTTATTACATTTCTTTATTAAGAATGTCAAAATATTGAATTATTGTTTGTATTAAGAGTATTATGTTATGTTTATGTCATTAATAGATTTTTTTAATAGTACTTTTTGTATTAGGTAAGCTTTTGAGTTAAATCAACGTATTGAGTTTATGAAAGTTTTACAGGTTTAAGTAAATTCTCGAGTTTGGCAATCTTGAAAAGGATACCCTTTTCTTCTCTTTAATGCCAAATAACAAGCAAAAAACTATAATTGCATAAATCTTAAGATGAGGTATCTAATAACAATTGTAGAAATGTCAAGTAAATTATACAAAAGAGTAAACAATTATAGGAATGGGGGAATGGGGACAGGAATGGGGTGAATATGCATATACTCATCTTTGTCCTTGATCAAAAAAGTTGGGTATTAGCCATACCAATACCCATGTCAGGTCAATTTGGGCATTCCATGTCAAAATCAGGACAGATTCAGATCCCATCCATATGTTACAATAGAAGGAGAATGAAAGATTAGTTTAAGACAGTTAGAACATTGATGGGTTAGTTAATTAGTTAGAGGGGTAAATATAAATAGGGGAACATGGATAGGAAATTTTCATATTTATTGTTGTTGTAAATTCAATATTGGCTCTTTGTGAAAGGAGATATCATTATGCAGAGGAGACCATTGGAAGAGAGAATGCTCTCCTATTTCTTGTTCTTTTCACCCTATTCACTAAAAAAACTCTTCACTTATTCGTTTCAATTTTTGGTTCCTAACGCCAAACACAATAAGCATGCAGTAAAAATGGTACATCAACTCAAAAGATCCGTCCAAGCCATCCACATGTCAAAAAAGAAAAGAAACTCCAGTTATGCATGCATTAAACATGTGCACTTTGGGTGACGATGGCCTCTATAAGTTCCCTTCTCTGCTGCACACTCCTCACCTCCACTGTCAAGCGATCATCATATCTTTCCAACTCTTCACACGCAATCAATCCTGTCATAAATACAGCTTCCACTACTGTTGATTCTTTGGTTAAACAAGGGATTCTAGATTAGCACACCCTAGTCTTGATGTACAAAGAAATGAACTTCAGCAATTTATCATTTCACCTATTAATAAAAGTAGTTCAGATTTTCGTTCTTCATGCTATCAAGGCAAAGCTCACACAGGCTTCCCTCCACTGTATCCACTACTGTTTATAACATACCTCTTCAACTAATTTTTAGTGATCTATGGGGACTTACCCCATTTATAACATACCTATTCGAATATGTATTTATTACTATTGTATAAAGCCTTTCTTTTCTATTAAGCTCTCTAGACAGTTGTACTTCTTTGATAGTTTTACCCTGTAACTAGCACCTAATTAGTTACAAGTTGTTAGCAACTTCTTAGTCAATTGCCTTTTATTACTCCCTAAATAAGCAATATATGCTGACACACTATGTTGTACATTGTCTTTGTATTTTCAGTAATACCTTTATTCTAATATTTTTTGATAAATATTGGCAACCGTGGCACCTTGTTGCTCACCAAACCACTCTTTGCGATTGACTACAAAAATACACCAATGTCAACATGTGTTTGTGACAATGGATATGATACTATATTCAGTATTGCGGAAAAGAAATTGCTCCAAGGGAAGGATTGTGGTCACCCCTGAAATGTTGGGATCACAACCTTTTTTATGACTTCACTAAACTGAGACCCAACAACATCACCACTCCATTCCACTCAACCGCTATTGCAATCCCTCTAACCACTATTGACTACTATGACAAGACATGGTGAGCAAATACAAGATCAGAAAACCAAAGCTCTGATACCATGTAAGTTAGAAGAAAGTGATATCTGCTACGCTTGATTGGTCAGAAATATGTGTATTATAGGCAAAAATGGCTAGAATAAATACTAATGATCCTAATTACAAAATATAAATAAGGAAAAGACAAAAGAAAATCAAATTGGATTAAAATAAAATAATCTTTATCTTAACTACATAAATATTCTAGAATAAAAGAAAATAAAATCATATTAGATTTGAATACTCTTGTTTTCATCTTAACTACTTAAATATCCTAGAATCCTTACTTGAAATTCAAATTTAAAATTACACAACACAGGTCATATGCTAACCTGGGTCAAATTATTGACTTGTATGTTAAACCTTTGAATGGTTTCAGCCACATCCTTTTTAGACACCACATTTCCTGAAATTAACACATTGACAGATTGCATAATTATTCAAAAAAACACTAAGAAGATTCAAGAGGAATATGTATAAAATTTAAGAGAAAGAAGTTCTCGGAAATAAATGGAGATATAAGGGAAACCTTCAAGGTTTAACTCCTAAGAAGCCAGATTTGTAAGAAATATATAAAAAACTTAAGACCAAGACACCCCAGAAAGATGCAGATGTTCCCGTACAGCCATATTAACATATTGCTCAATGCCCCAGAAATTTGAAATCATTACTTCATATATCAAAGCAAATAAACAAAAACTACTATTGGATAGAAGGAATACCCAAGACACTATGCTCTTAAATAAAATACAGAAGATGTTGATCAATAAAAGATACTATTTTGAAGAACAGAAATAAATTTCATCCTTTTCAAGAACTATAAACTTACACTTGTCCAGAAATGAATCAAACCAACCCCATATCTTGTAATATAATCTATCAAGAGGTTATGTTAGAACCATTCATTAGAAAATAAAGTTTTATTAATTCAGTAGATGGTTTTAAAAGGAAGTAAAGCAACTTTGGATAAAAATATAAATGAAATTAATGAACACAATACTAACTAAGCAGCCATCAGAGCTTTTATATTAAAACCAGAAACCAAATTTTGTTGTCAATTTTACCAGTCCTCAATGCAGTATCAACTAAGAGAATAACAATTACAGTCAAAATAATAATAGCATTCAATGCACTTAGACGTCTAGAGTATTTCAACCCACCATTGAGCAACCATTCAGACTTGTTATTAGTACTAATTTTCCGCATAATGTTAATGTGTTCCTTTCTATGGTCCCCTCTCAAGGTGATTTTAATGTAGCCAGATTCTTCTCCACGCTTCACATACGCCCCAATACTTGTAGCACGCCCAAGCAACTGTAATAAACAAAATCATGACACATTGCAATTGAAAAACAACAATCCTAAGAAGCATGGTCAAGAGCAGAAAAACTCAAACCAACCTGGGGCTCTCCACACAGGCCAAGAGCAATAGCACATACAAGGGAACTCTTTCCAGAACCATTGGGCCCAATTACAAGATTCAGTCGAGGCCCAGGTTTGCATTTTAAGTAGTCAAACGTCATGAAATTACAAAGCTCGATCTCAAGAATGTTTCCCGGCATATAATCATCGTCCCCCCTGAAACAATGTTTGAATCATCAACTCCATAATCACATCCTTTCATCCATGTCAAAAGGGTGAGGGAGAGAATACGAATAATTTCAAAAGTTGTTGAGAGTGAAACACTTATTTTAGTTTCCTCAATGTCATACAGTAAGTATATCATGAAATACGGAAACGAAAAGTTCACAGTGACAATTCAGTTCTAGCTCTGTATCTTTATAATTCCAACAACAACAAAACATAAAATTACAAGAGAAGAACAAAATTTACAACAACTGAAATTGCGAGGAAGCAAATCAGTAACACAAAGACGAGCAACAGCGTTTACAAACCTAGTTATTTTGGGGCGCTTAGGGGGCCGAGATTCTGACATTCGTTCTGCTCCTTCGAAGTGAAAGTCTCGGAAACGGAATCCCTGAGAGATTGCAAGAGCTATTGGTTAGGGCTGCGACTTCAAAGAGGATCTGAGAGAAGGTAAGAACATTTGGCGCCAATTATGCCTACTTGCTTTTCGTACATGTACGTCTTAATCAAAATCTGTTAATCTTTTATTCATTTTATTTGAAAACAAAAATCTGTTAATCTTTGTTGGATATTTATGAAAAATACTTGTTCGTTCATACTCGAGGTATTTATAGATAACAACGAATATTTTTTATTTTATTTAAAATATAAATTTAGACAAAAATATTATTCTTTTAATGTAATTTAAATTGAATTATTCAATAAATTATTAACTTAAACAATTTTTTTTTATAAATTTATAAAATTACTATCTTCTAAAATAAGTTCAATCTTAAAGGTTTAAAAAAATAAAATATATAAAATTATATTTTAAACAATTCTTTCATAATTAATATTTTTTACTAATAATTTTGTTTTGATAACTTAAGTTTAAAATATATATGAATAAAGTTCACTATTAGCTAGTGGTGAGTATTTGTCAAATACAATTTTTTTTGTGTAATCCCTAAACCAATCCCTGAATCTAAATTTTGAAAACATAAATGAAATAGGAAATGAAGAATAGATAGAGTGATAAGAATAATAGTGAAAGAGACTTGGTGATTTAAAGATTATAATTAAAATGTTTTTTATGTATTGTTAATTAATCAAATTTCTGATCAAAATTTATTTTTTTAGTTTTTTATTTTGGTTATTAAACTAGTTTTAATAAAGTTTATAACTTTTGTAATGTTATCTCATTTTCATATCTTATAGCACTTTAATTATCCATATAATGGATTTTGAAATCATCATTTCAGAAATAATGATCGAACAATATTAGTGAAAAAGTCATCTTTAAATTCCAAATTACCAACACGAAGTCAACACTAGTAGTGACACATGAAGAAGAAATATGGTATATTAAATTTGTGACCGAGGGCAAGATCAAATTTTCAACTATTTTGTTGATAATGATGTGTATACAAAAACTTAATTTGTCACTTTCTAAAATGACATTATATAAGTGTCTCTAATGCAAGAAAAAAAAATCTAGTTTTATATATGTGAAAATCATTTCAATGCTTTAAGGAGAGAATAGAATGGCATTATTTTTCACTTCAATCTATATTTTTCATAAGTATACATTTCTTTAAATATTAAGTAATTGATATTGAAATATTGTTGTGGATTATAAATTATTCAATTAACTAATTTTGATATTGAAATTTAAATAATTTTTGACAAAAAATAATTAACTTTTAATTAAGCTTTTAGAAAATTTGACAGAAATAATTAAATTAAATTAATTTCCTATTAAAGTAATTACTTTTTTATTAAATTATATTAATAAATAATATTATGCATTTGTAATTAAGTCTATTTAAAAATTATACACAAAAAAAAAAAAAAAAAACTCTAAAAAAAGAAAT
>Ga0214544_1004029_pt1 | contig 29812 bp, 22 predicted proteins | sample CNSS3metaG_FD_160074 | JGI IMG/M metagenome (GOLD analysis project Ga0214544, IMG submission 160074) | Root nodule microbial communities from cowpea collected in UCLA plant growth center, Los Angeles, California, USA - CNSS3 | ecosystem: Host-associated > Plants > Roots > Nodule | place: USA...
GCCTTTATTTGTGCTTTTGTTGATTTATTATTGCTGCTCTTTGATTATTGCTCCTCATAGATTCTTGCAAGTTAGGGGAAATTATATCCGCTGCATTCTCTGGTATATTGTTTATTGTTGTTTTCCCTATCAAAATCAAATATGAAACGAAGTGCATTACAAGTTTAATAGGTTTGTGTTGAATTGGTTTCCCTTTTTAGTTTTATGTCAATTTAGTCTTCAAATTGGTTAATGTATTGAAAGTTGTAATACTACCCTTTCTATTTGAAAGTTATGATATTCATTTACATGAACATTGCCATTTTTATTCCATAAGAAAAGTACGAGTTAAATGTGTTTGTACTCCTTAAACTTGGTTGTGAAATTGAAATTCGTCTTTGTCTAAACTTTCTTACATTTTAGTTTTCAAACATTAAAAATGAATCGATGTAGTCCTTTTAATATAAAGGTGTTAAACTTTTCTTACGTGTTAAGCAACATTCTATGTTAACATTTGAGTTAGAACATTTTAAAGAGTAAACAACTCCAATGTCAACTTCAAATGTCGTTTGACACGTAAAAAAAATAAAGTTTAATGCAATTGGGATAGGAAAACTATATCTATTGATATTTAAAATTTGAGTACAAAACTATGTCAAAGTTTGAGGACAAAATTATATAAAAATTTGAGACAAAGATGAATTCCAATTTTACGTCAAAGTTTAAGGACTAAAAATATATTTTACCTAAAAAGTATCATAGAAAGTAAATCAACCAAAACTGAATGCAACAAACAACATTGCCATGGAACTTCCATGTGCCATTTCAACAATTATCATATATCAAAATATGATACAAACAACAAATCTCTTACAAACACTGCCATTAAGAGAAAAAAGGAAGCTGAGAGACAATTCAAGCAAAACAACATTCATTCCTTACTTTGTTTTAAATTGTTTCTTTTTGTTTAGAATAATTCTTTGTTGAATATTTTTATCATAATATAATTACTTTTTTCTGGTTGATGTCATTATTATTCAAACATGATCTATAATGAGATTTTCTCCATTTTAATGTGGATATAAAATGTTAAAAGTAACTTCACATTACACAATATATTTAAATTTAGGTAGTGAGAGAAAATTATAAGAAGAGTGAATTTTGGAATGGTGTGATAAACAAGGTTAGAAAGAAACTTGCTAAATGGAGAGAAAAGTATCTATATTTTGCTGGCAAAATCACACTTACAAAATCAATCATTACAAGCTTACCATTGTTTCACTTATCCCTTTTTAAGATGCCATCTAAACTATAGGATGAAATCAATAGAATTCAAAGGGAAATTGTACGGGGTTGGGGACATAGTTGTAGGAAAATTGAATGGGTAAGTTGGAAAGATATGTGAAAAATCTAAAGAAGAAGGTGGCCTAGGAATTAGAGACTTAGAATCTTTGAACATAACTTTATTTGGAAAATGGAGTTGTGGTTGGAAAAATATAAATATAGCCTGTGGAAAGATATCTTGGAGACAAAGTATGGTTCTTAGAGAAGCTTAAATTTTATAAGTAAAAGTAATTATGAATTCCTGTAGTGGAGAAAGGAAAACAAGTGGGAAGAGACAAAGAGAAGATTGGTTTGATAAAAAAAAGGTTTCTTGGTTTAGGGGAAGAGGAAATAAGATTTTTGTTTTGGAAAAATAGGTGGCTCAATGATGTCTCTCTTCTAGAAAAGTGTCCTAGATTATATGCAAATTCTCTTTCCAAGGATGCAACAACAGGGGAAATGAATTTTTGCAACAATGGGTCTTGGGAATAGAAATTGGAATGGCTAAAAGAATGGTTCAAAAAGGAGAAATCACATCTTGATATTTTAATGAATGATTTGGGCAAGAGTAGAATAGATATGAGGAAGGAATAAGTGGGTTTGGAAGGATAATCAAACTAACATTTAAATAATGAAATCAACGTATAATGAATTAGAAAACGAACTATAGGAGAAGAAAAAAAATCTATATGAAAAATTTTGGAATATCAAATCATCACCAAGGGCTTTACATTTTCCTTGGAATGTATTATTAAACAGAATCGCAACTCGTGACAATCTAATCAAAATATGGGTGGATGTCATAAGTCGTGAATGTGTCATGTGTGGTAGGGCTGAGGAAACATTTCAATACCAATTCTTTAACTGTATATAAGTAGGAAAAATTTGAAACATGTATGAAAAATGGTATGGAATTGTCACAACACATCACAATATAGAAAAAAACCATTTCTAACAATTTAGGGTGTATAGGCTGACCAATAAAAGTAACAATTTGTAGAAGTGTATATGGATTGCTATAGTTTGGGAAATATGGGCGAAAAAGAATAATATAATTTTTAGGTCCATGTGAAGAATGTTGAGGAGGTATTTAACTTAACTTAGGTAAAAGCTTGGATTTGGATTACACATAAAGTCTCACTAGTTAGATTTTCATATTCTGATTGGTGTTTATGTCCAGTTTTATACATTAAAATCCTTGGGTTATTTTGTTTGAAGGTAGATATATAAGTTATCAAAATCTAATCAAGTATTACATATATGTCGTAATCATTTTTTAACTAAAAAGTTAAGAACTTCGAGGAGTGCAAGTTTTACACATACTTATTTGTTCGTTATACAATATGTAAGAGATTTCTTTGAACAACTACATTTGCATTTATATGAATGACAACAAAAATATACAATTGAAAATCATGATTTTGATGTACAATATTGGTTATGTATTAATGATACAGAAAGTAGAAATTATATTGTTGTACTTAATTAATTTCTATTATCTTGTGCATATAAATTTTTTTGGCCGAAACAACATATTAATATATCTTTTATTGTTGATAAAAAAATACAATTGTCATCTATTATTTCTATAAATAACCACCATTATTTTTTATTTATAATTATAAATAGAATTTCCCCATTTATATCTCTTTCCCACACATATTTTGTTGTTATCTACTCTGATTGTTAGTTCCACCGTATTGATTTTTAATCAAATTTTGCCTTTGTTCTTTTTTTTTTTTCGAAATCATCTTTGGTTCGACCATCAACAGTACTAGATGTGGATAACATACAGTTTTTTTTTTCTTTTAGAATTTATTTACTGAAAGTATAAAAAATGTTAGAAGAGACACTTCTGGTTTCTAGATTTATATTTTATATATAATATATTGTAGATGAAAAAAAAAAGGTAGTTGAAAAGAAAATCCCTACTAAAAGCGTCAGTCAGATTTTTTAACAGATATTGTTTATAAGAAAAATATAAAATAGCTTCTTAAACATAATGGAGTATTTTTAAGCAACAACTGAGTGAAGATCGAAAATAATCCAAATTAGACCAAATTGTTACGAAAATGAAATCAACATAACAGACAAAAAGCCCAGTAAGAGAGGGCCCATTACAAGCCTCTACTCCTCCAAAGCCCAAGTACACATCAAAGCATGTCCCTTTCCTCACAACACATAACATACGAAATGTGTACTTTTATCCATAACTTACTAACTGCAAACAAAGTCACTCTCACAAAAAACACACAAAACAAGAAATTGCAACATGCGAATTCCAAATTCGTTGTGCAGATTCTTTCATTGAATACTCTCTTTCTAATTTCGGAAGAAATAAGAAGAGCTTCCCAAATCAAAACCTTCGTGACCCATTGCCACATTATCGGACACCGGTGGCATTGCACTAAAAAGTGGACTATGCACCACGTAATCACCCGATTCGAACCCAGAAAACGGGTAACCCGATCCGGTATCAGTCATACTAAAACTCGGATCCGAAAACCCGACGCCGTCTCCATAAAACCCATTCCCCGTTTCGTAGGCCATGGAGCTTGTGATATCCGGTGGCAACGGTGGAAGCTGCGTTTCACCATCATCAAAGAGATTAAAATGAGAATGAGAATGTGAATGTGAATCCTCCACGTTGCTTCCTCCCTCAGTGTAACCATAACTATAGCTATAGCCACCGCACGAAACAACTTCGTTGGTAGAAAGTGTGGGAGTGTTCGTTACACCCGAGTACCCGCCCAAGGAAAATTGCGGGTTTGGGTCAGGTTGTGAAAACAGGTTCGGGTTCAGTATAGACGAGAGGTCTTCTTGCACCTGATGGATTTGAATTTGGGTTTGAGTTTGTTCATCAGGGGAGAGGATGGTGGTGACGGAGGAACCCGGTGGCGTATCCGGGTACACAAAATTGGTTCGGGCACGTGATCCACGCATGGAGCGGGCCGCTCTGTCGTAAGCCAGAGCGGCCTCTTCTGCGGTATCAAATGTGCCCAACCAATGTCTTTCCTTGGTGGAAGGGTCACGAATTTCCGCGGCATACCTTCCCCACGGCCTCCTCCTCACACCAAGATACCTCCCTCCCCAAACCGTTTCATGTTGTTGATGATCTTGTGTTGCGGTTTGCTTCTTTTTGGTCTTGGAGGACGATGGCGATGACTTGCAGGAACTCATGCTAAGGTTTTGACGTGAATGAAAGTGAACAATTTGCTGTGGTGGGGAATGAAGAATGAAGGGAAACTAACAAAAATGGAGATGGATGAAGTTGGAACTTGACATGCAAGGTTGGTTAGTTTGTAGTGACTCTTGAAGTTTCTTCGGTTTTTGTTTTGGTGTGGGGAAATGAACAAGTTAGAACATGGTTTAAATAAGGAAGGTAGGAAGGTATGTCTCTCCAAAACCCTCATTGTCCCCATAACAGTATTGCATTTTACATCTATGCCCTTTTCTTATGAATAAGTCCCAAGCATGCCAACACGTGCCCTCTTTAAAATTTTTCTTTTCTTTGGGAGCTTTATCCATACATACATGTTAAAGCTCTTCAATGGTGGATTTTAAAAGTTATAGTGTGTCACTATTGATCTAAGCAATCTAATCAATCATATGTGAGATAGTAATGAAAGGGTGGAAATTAATTAAGGGCAACAAAATCCATCTTTTTTTTTCTTTTGTGATAATCATGAAAAATCCATCATTTACTTGGAACAACCACAAAACTGTGTTACAAATGAGTTTCAAATGATGAGAGGAGGATGAGGGATTAATTGAAGAGAATTATATAATTAGTGGGTGATATAATTAGAAATCTAAATGCCCCATGATGAGCATGTTCTCATAGATACCCCATTTCATGATTATTCCCCAATTAAATTAGTTGTTCTTTGTTTTGAGTTTGGCCAAAGTTCTGTTTAGTTTAGTGTATTGTGTATATTGTATCCATGTACTCGAATAACCCTTCGGATAGTCCAAAGTTGTTGCATGTGACCTTTCTATCAAATCAGGAGATTGAACATGACAAGGAACTAATCATATTAGAGACTGTCCAAAATCTAATATCATATATGCTTAGAGTCGCTATATAATTTAATTTGTACTTTTCCTAACTAATTTGTGCATCATCCAATGAATGAATGAATGAAGAAAAATAAAAGTCTAATGAAGTTGCACATTAGCACTATTCTAATTATCATTGCAGGTGGAAGGAATTTTGTTTCCCTTTTGATGATTTTTAAGGCCCCATTAGAAGTGCATCGAAGCTAAGATCTTTTGGAATAAACTACTTAGATTTATCATTAGTAATTATGTGGGAGCTATCATCAATATCTACTCATTCTACATTTGGCTGCATGCTTAGGCAACATGCTTTGCCCTCCTCCCCAAATGATTTCATGTTATGAAAAGAAAAATAGTCCATCTTTTGTTTTAGTGGAAGTCATTTTTTTTATTTATTTTATTTTTAATTTCTAAACTTGAAATTGAAATTGAAATTGAAATTCATTTCTTTTCCAAACTTTGATACATTAATTAATATCTAAAATAGAAAAATAAATAGATATAATCATCTCAATCCACTTAACATGTTAAACGATGTTTGATATTCATATTTGAGTTGAGATGTGTCAAACAGTGTAAATCATATAAGCTGAAACATTAATTGACGCGTCAAGAAGAAGTAAGTTGTTGGGTTTTAGAAAGTTATATTTATTTACTTTTAAATTTTGAAAATTAAATTGTACCAAAGGTTGAGAAAAAAAGATGAATTTTAATTTTGTCAATTTTAAAAATTAAAAATATATTTCTTTTTTATAAAAAGAGTTTAATTAAATTTAGTTATTTCACTGGAATTAGGGTTTTAAGGTTTTTAATGATGATATTGGATTTTATTAACATACTTCAAACTTAAAAATCTTGTTCAAAGAATAATGATTACAGAAACCGTAATATTAATTGTTTTCCCATTAAGTTAGTTTATGGCTCACCTTTAACCTGTTCCTTTATTGTGGGTATTTATAGGTGTCAGTTATAAATTTTAATTGAAAACTGACAACTTTTAACCCAATCATAATGAAAATATTTATTCAAATAATTAATGTCATCAGTTAAAAACTTGTCATCATTGTGGAATGAAGCTATTATAGATTTTATATTTCAGTGCAATTCCTTTGTAATATCAAAGTCCATTACATGTAATTTTATTTCACGTTTTCTTGTTTTTATCTAGTGCAGTGAGTTACAAAATAATTTGGTGTATTAGTTAACAATATTTTTTTCATCTGAACCTCCTTTTCTTATCTTGGAATGTGAACTACATATGTGATTTATATATTCCACTATAGAAAGCATTACTTTAACCCTAGAAATAATAGAATATGGTTATTGACGGTGGCCTATAATTGGAATGAATGAAATTGAAGTGGATTATTATATTATTATCTGATTCTAACTTATGTGACATTTTATTTTATTTACATATAATAATAGGGTGTTTAAGGAATATGATTGATGAAGCCATGTGCAACCATTTTGAGTCAAGAACTCAATGATAAGTTCCACAGTCTTCCCTTCTTTTCATCAAAAACCAAATAGTTAACTTTTCAAGTGTTCATATTTTATTGGTAACATTTTCTTTGATAATTTTACGAAAAAGTTGACGGATAGCATGCATGTATATCCTAGTTTATTCGTTACGTTAAGAAACAGAAGGAAACCAAATCAAAGGAAGACATGTTGGGGAGCATGTGAGAAAGACACATAGGCATACCTTTTTTGAGGAAAACAATGACTAGGTCATTTTTAATTAGGGACAACTTATTGCAAAACCTGGTTCTGCAACTTTGACTGTCCCATCACTAACAACATTCCATGCCTACAGATTTATCACAATTTCTTTTTTTTTTTTTTTTTTTTGGAATTGGGTTGGTTTGCGTAATTTGAAATATGTGAATTATAAACAAATTTATATAGAATATTATGACATTATTTTTTTTTGAAAAAAAGTCATACGTTTTTGGAGTTTTTCTTTATATATTACTCTCATGATCTGTATTTTTTTTTTCTTTTTTACGGAAAGTTGAATTTAACTCAAATTATTTCAATAAGATGAAGATACATTACAAATTATTTTCTTGAATTCCTAGTTTTGTCTTTCAATTCAAGAATACATTGATTTTGTAAATATGATTTCACATGCAACATGTTCCAATATTATATTTTTTAACAATTTTCAAAATAACATTCTTTATAGAAAAAAAAATCAGGAGTTCTAAAGTTTTAAAATGTTTATCATAATAAAATGAATTATGAAGAGGAATGGACTATGCAAAACGCAAATACTTTGTGTACTAAATAATACAATATCTTACAGTTTTATTTAGCTTACATTGTAATTAACAAAAAAAAAAAAAAACATTCTTTAAGCTTATTATTCTCTTGTAAGGAATATCTTTATCTTATGTTTACGTTAAGATTAATCACCCGAAACACAAGTCTACGTTAAGATTAATTAGGATATGAACTAAAATTGTTTTATTCTAACAATCATCTGAGTAGACGCAAGCTGCTATTAACATGGACGAAACTAATAAAACGCATATACTAAGAATAAATAAATTTGTAATTGTTAGAATAGTTGCACAATGGGATATTTAAGTTGGACAAAAATCAAGAGAGTGGTGAATTGGTTTCTTAATAAAATTTTATGCTTTAAAAATTTCTCCTTTAAAATCAAATACATAATACAATATTTTTCTTTATAACAACAACATTTAAATAAAGAGAGCAGGGAAAGAAAAAATTACACAAGTTATTTTATACTGATTCAGATCAAAAGAGCACATGTTTAGTTGTTAATCACTCTTAAGAGAGAGATTAACTAAACACTTAAATAAACTAATATTACAAATAGGAGTAAGAACAATTTAGGAAAGAAAGTATCTCTCTTGAAGTCACAAGAGATGAAAAACATCACTCTTGAAATTCACAAGGGATGAACTCCTCATTTGAGTCTTACAAAGGATGAAGACACCTCTTTTGAGTCACACAAGAAATGAAGAAATGCATTCCTTAAAGTCACAAGGAATTAACACCTCATTTGAATCACATAAAGGATGACCAACTTTACCTAACTACAAAAATAAGACCTTATCACCTAAGATCACACTTTATTGAAATTTACATGCTCTACCCACATTATATTTTCACATAGAGTTTTTCAATTCTAAAAAATTGTCTAACTTCTATATTTTTAAAGAGAACTCCCACTTTCGATACTTTTAGAATTAGGTTAAGAATATGAAAAGTCAAGTTACAATTTGTCCTTAAAAATCAATTAATGTAATTAACAATTATTCTCTCAGCAGAGCTAGTGTTGTTGCATGTGACTCTCTATGTACTAACTCATTTATGATACACAGATTACATGGCTTATCTACTACAATTAATAGTGTTTAATGTAACTCTTGAATCTAAGCATCCATTGTATCTCATCTCAGATTTTCATAAGTCATCATTATGAAACCTTTACTTAAACTGTCCATTTTATTCTTTTATTAACAATAATTGGATCAAGTAGTCTAAGATATTTAGACTTGTATTTGGGCCAAGTATGTTAGGATATTCAGACTTATATTTAGACCTTATAGTGTTTAATGGTAGACTTGGATTAGGTTAGGATTAGAATAGGATTAGAAGAGTCTTGTTAGGATTTCAATTTGGCTCATTCAAGTCAAACAAAAACCCTAGCTCAGCTATGACTCAGAGGTGCATGCTTACCACATTTTGAACACATGTTAAATGTGAAAAGCATAAGTACACAAGTGGCACTTGATCCACTTCATGTACCACCTTTTGAGGGAATTTAAATTTTAGTTTTCCTCTTTCTTGAGCTATCTAGGTTTGACTCCTCCTCCATTATAAACAAGGACCTCCATTCATTGTATTTTCAACTTGGAATGAGTATGATATGATTCCAATTTTGCATCCTAACTTGTTTTCAAGTTCTCTCTGGGATAGTCTCTATATTCTTGGATTTTCTTTGTCATCATCCTTGAGAGTTGAATGAAAAATATTCAGTAATTTATAATATGTGTATTTATTTAAAATATGTTTTGGAATATTTTAATCTTACTAATATATATATATATATATATATATATATATATATATATATATTTAATAGTATGATAATATAAATTTCAACTAAATTAAATGTGATCGAATAACTTGGATATTGATAAAAAATACAAAAACATAAAACACAAATAGCAACCATAACGCACATTGAAACATCTCAACAAGACATTTTAAAATTCAAACAAAATTAACCTTTAAGTAAAACAATCTTGTTAACTTAAAATGCAACACATGGCCATTTTTCTGATTAACAAGTGTCCCATTTTAAATACTCTATTTTCTTTACCTCCCAAAATATTTCATTTCTTTATTCGAAATTCCTACCCGCAACCCATTTTTCAAAAAATAAAAATAATCAAACTCTACCCTTTCATTATCATTTTATTCTTGCTCTCACGATTTCTCCTCCGCCCAAATCTTTTTTGTCTCTTCGTCTCACCCTATTCTCTTGTTGTCATTACGTGGTACGTTTGAAATCCCATTTTGTGTCTTCGTTTGAAATCTCGATCTATTGCTCTTTGCATGGAGATCTCAATCTCTATGTTTGAATTTATTTATTTTTTGATGTTTTTCGATTTCGACTTCTGTTTCTTTCAACACTAAATTTGTTCTTGATGTTTATTTTTATATTTTTTTGTTTTTGATTTCTGATTTTATACATTGCGTTTTTTTTTTCTTTTTTGCTTTGTTGTTATACTGATTTATTTTTTATTCCTCATTTTGTGAACATTAGGTTATTTTTCAGTTCGATTTTTATGATTCATGGTTTGGCTCTCTGTATACCTTGCTCTATGTTTTTTAGGTTGTAGTTCATTGGTTACATTTCTTCATTATTTTATCTTTGTTATTGTTTTTGTTTTCATTTTTACTATTTTTGGGTACTCTTTCTTTCGAAACTCACTATGTTTTTTTCGTTTCTAGTGTGCAATTGTATACATTCCAATCAATTTTTGTGTTCTTTTCTCCCCGCTTTACATTGTTTCTTTTGTATCGATGGTTTGGCTACATTTCATATTCTTTTCATTTTCGTCTTTCCTTTTTTCTAGGCTTCTTTAATTTATTCTATTGTTTGCATACATCGGTCTTTTTCTATGAATTTTTCATTCTATTCATAAATTGCTATGGTTGGATGTTTCTTCAAATGCTTAAATATATTTTGCGTCCTTATTTTTGTAGTGTTTGTTGCGAATGGTCCTCATTTTTATCAAATATTTAAAATGATCATCATTTTTACAATTCGTGTTTAATTTAGTCATTTTATATGGCGGCGTTTAAATCAGTAACGGAACACTATACAGGTGTCACCTAATTGTATTACGTTGAATTGTGGTGTATTACGTGTACAATACAACTGTAGTAATTAGATAGTTGGGGATAAATAGGTAAACTAGGGTTTTGAAAATGAATTGTTGGGTAGAAGAAATTTTGACAGTATTCCTTCCTCCATTCCCAATTCGTGTTGGTGCCTTCCTGCAATCCCATTGTCTAGGTATTTCACGGTCCCAATGTTCTTTCTTTACCTCTGGTTCATGCAATTAACACCTTGCCATGCATAACATCACAACATTCGAATCACAACAAATCCCAAAACATAATCACAAAAACCCTAAGCCCAACTGATTGCAATCTGCAAACTAAATCACAATCCCGAAAACCCTAAACCCAAGAGCAAAGTACTTATCTCGTCCAATTGCTTCCTCTAAAATTGAACTCAGAAATCACCACATCCAATTGCTTCCACTTAAATCAAACGCAAAAATCACCAAGCAGAAATTGTCTCCCACCCACCAGAATCCCTAATTGTAGCATTAACCCTAATTGCACAATTTGCCCCAAATTTGAATTAATGTTATTAATCCAGCTGTACTGTACACCTAGTGAACCACAATTCAACATAATACAAATAGTGTCACTTGTACAGTGCTCCGTTACTGATTTAAACGACATCAAACAAAAGGTCTAAATTAAACACGAATTGCGAAAATGAAGACCATTTTAAACATTTAGTAAAATGAGGACCATTTGCATCAAACACTACGAAAATGAGGACGAAAAATGTATTTAAGCCTTCTTCAAATAATCCGATTTTTTGTGTCTTTTTCATGTAAAAATTATTACATTTTATATGTCCATACTTTAGTTTTTCTGATTTCCTTTTCATTCTTGCCTTCATGAACATTGATTTTTTTTTTTGCTGAAAGTTATTTTATTAATTTTCTTTTTTTTATGACTACTTTTTTTTCTGCATTATTTATTGACTAATTCATGTCATTTGCTATTCAATGTTAATTCTTAGATATTGTTTTATGTTTTCAAATCATTATGTTCATTGTTATCTAGTTTTCATTTTTTTTTTCCAATTTGGATTGTTTTACCTGTACCATGTAGGGATTGCTCAGCCTCGAGTGGTTTGATTTAAAATTGGTGGTTTGGTTCAAAATCTTTAAAGAACGCCAGTTTTGTTATTTATTTACAGCTATAGAGGTTTGACATGGATTTCACGACATTTATCCATCAATGTTATTTTTTGTTGGTTTGAAATTGTTTTCTCTGTTCTTTTATACATTTTATTTATTATTATATCCAATGATGCTCTCTTTTAGTGTTTCTTTAAATTATGTGTTCATGCTGAGTGTGCAATGATGTGAGAAGGTTATTGGGAATGGAGGAGCAGAAGCAGGAGGAAAGCTTGAAGCATTTGGGTGAAGAAGAACAAAAATCAGTATCAGAACTGATTTTGTCCTTTTTTTTTCTTCTTTCAATTCTGCTAACTATTATTCTTTGATAAATGCTGATTCAGTTTATTGGTTGAAAGGGAATTATTGGTGGTCATAACTCATTAAAATCATTTTAAAAGGTAAAAGAAAGACTAGCCATTTAATCGATGAAACTCTTGTGGAAGTTAATTCAAAATTTAAGTCATGGGACGAAGAAAACTCCATGATCATGGTATGGTTAATTATGGAATCTAATAGCTTTAGAAATCATTGACATATGTATGTTCCTTAATTCAACAAAAGTATAAACAACAGTAAATGTTGAGAAAGAATTCACCCACTTTACGGGAAATGTTAAAATATTTTAGGAAGTTTCATATTTGATTTATGTCGAGATATTTTAGAATTTTTTTTATATTATTCTTATTAATTATAATTATGTATTTATTAGATTTAAATTTTATATATTTTATTTTTATTTCTAAAATTGTTTAATAGGATTCCAAAAATTGTGTGAAAGAATGTGTGTTTATATATATAATGTGTAAAGTAAGAGAAAAATTACTTTCTTCAAAATTAGAGAGTTATATCATTTTTTTATAATTGAAAATTGTTTTATAATTTTTACTGTGATTGACCAAAGTTTTGTTGTTGATATGTATATTTATATATAGGTCGAGTGTTACATATTATTTTGTTTTGTTATCTTATTTAATTATATTTGAACATTAAAAAATGTATATAAGATGATATTGTAAAATTTTCATTAAAATTATAGTGATAATAAAGTTAGTTTGCGAAAGTTATCACATGTCAATTTTATTATGAAATATATTTACAATAAGAACAATAAAATCATTCATTAATTTATACTCATTATTATATCAATGTAATAATTATAAACCTAATTTTTTTTTATTATGTGAAGACTAATAAGTAAAATGAAAAAAAAAATATCATCCAAAATCGAGAAGAAATTAATAGAAAAATATAAAAAGTACCCATTAGAAAAATTAATAAATTTTATTTAAAAATATCTAAAACTATGAAAATCTTTAAATTTAATTAAAAAAATTAAAAAAAATTATACATAATTTAAAAAATAACATAGCCGAAGATAAACTTTGGCGTAGGACATTCTCGAAATAAAAGGAAATCCAAGGTGACTCGCATATGCCAAGAAATTGTGATTTGTCCAAGATATATATAATAGACATAGGTGAAAGAATCTACAGAAACCTGAATAAGAGATAAGTTATGATAATTTATTCTACTTTTTACGTAACCAAGTTCATACTTACATGGGGATTTGGACTTTTTTGGGTTTGATTCTGTAAAACACACTATTTTAGGTATCCGTATGCAACAACGTGAACTTTTTGTTTTCTTTAATGACTTATAGTTTTGCGTGTCATAAAGTATCTCAGTCACACATCCACAGAATACCACAAAATACGAAAGTCAGTCAATAATTTTGGAAATATTACTCTAAAAATAATACCTTGTTTACTTAGGAATGACAATTAAATCTAAGGGTGTGCTTGGAAAGCTATTTCAGAAAATAATTAGATCTCAGCTAACGGTTCTTTTAGTTTCATATATAATTTTAAAAGGACTCACAATGTAAAATAATTGTGATCGAAAGAAAAAAAAATTATCTTATAAATTTCGCTTTAAAATTGATTTTATTTAATTGAATTCAATTTAAATTCAATTTTAAATTTGTACTAATTTAAATTAGAAAATTAGGTAAAAGTGTTTTTCTTGTACTAATTTTTCTTAGAAAATTTATTTAACGTCCCATTTAATAAATGTGGTTAGTTAAATGACATATAAAACTAAGACACACTATGATGTCATTAACAAAAGGAGAACAAGAATAAATGTTTTGACAGTCATCCAAAATATGTACTCATAGAGCATGTACAATACATAGGTCACAACCTTAAAGAGTACTCGGAGAAGGGAATCCAACCCAGGAATAGCTACGCAGCAGAGTTTCCATCATCGTGATGACCACTAGGGGTTCCCACATCTGCTCACATCAATAAATTGATGATTATCGCAAAAAGAGAAAACCACACACAGAACACACAAGCAAACAGAAAGGGTAAGCTAAAGTAAAAAGGTTTTTATCATATAATTGAACATACAATTTGTAATATCCCTAAGGAATATTACTTAATTAAATTAATAAATATAGAAAAAAATTCAAACGTTGCAATATTATCATTCACAAATGTGGGAAAAATTAAATTAATATCCAATGCGACAAAATTTAAATGAAATTAAACCATAAAGTTATTACAAATTCCAAGTTTCAAATAAAACAAATGAAAACATGATCAATTCCCCTAGCTTTAATCTCAAGCTAGCCCTCACTCCGTCGTCTGTGCATCCACAACATCACCTGTATCATCATCTGCTCTCGTGTAACGAATCACACGATCATTGCCAATCACAAACAGAAAGGGTGAGCTGATAAAATTAGAAATAGCATATACAATAACAAAAGGTAAGTAATACACCCATCTTATTCTTCCTAATTAGTTCTTGGCCAAGACCTTACTCCCCAAGGCTTTTCAACCTTTAATCACACAAATAGTTAGCCTTGGACTCAAGAATATTATGCTCACACGAACCTGCCCACTCGTGGTCCTGCCTCTACGAACCTCCTCGTTCGTAGTCTTGTTCTACGGACCTGCCCACCTGTAGTCCAACATATGTGATCCTCAGCTACGTATCTCCCTGCACGCAGCATCTCTCAGGTGTGAGCACGGAACATACGAACCTACCTCGCTCGTATCTCCACACGAGAGTAACTAGATATAAACCTTCCCGCTCACATCATCACATGTTCATCACCATCCATGAACCTACCCGCTCATGGCACAACATCCCCTGATCCAAGTATAGCATCATTTCTTAAACGCAACACACACACAAGCCACAGTTTGCAGTGTCATGGCCTGGAGCGACCAAAGCGCCGCTAGGCAAAACTAGTGCAGACCGCTGGGCGGAACTTCCTCGCCGCCAGGCGCCAAACTCCAAGCAGACCCATTGTCCTAGGGTCTTCTGCCTGGCAAAATCCACCCCATCGCCAGGCGCCGCTCGTTGCAGAGGCCTTCATGTTGTTCCTATCGCCTGGCGACCACACTTGTGCCACCAGGCGCTATATCAGTAATGCACCAGTTACTAGTTCTAGCACCCCTACACGTATTATACTCAATCCAATTCATTTCCTTCCCTGATCACATATCCATAATCTATTGTCCAACTCCATGCCATTGCATCTCTCCTTTATCTTTCAAACTTGGATATATCTACAACCCGTGTTTATCAATTGACACCCATATGGACCACATAACCTCTTCAATGAATTACCACATAACAAGCTCAACAACACCACCCTGATTACCATTTACTAATGCCAATTTTATACATAAAATTAATATGTACTTTTTCCCTATATTTAGCATTTCTATCCATCTATCCGCTTATAAATACAAAATACACATTCCCATCTCAAGGCATCTAAATTCTCAACATTTCATAAATCATACTCTACACTATTTACACCTCATCCCTTACAAGTTAAACCAGCAATGTATAATCAGTATTCCAACCCAGTATACTTCTATTAAAACACATTATCTTAATTCTCCTATTGTCTCAATTACAAAGAATTCAAGTACCCTATTCCCTTCCATTTTCCTTGTCTTAATTTATGTTCCAATCCACTCACAACCTCTTCCCTCGCGACCAACCAAAACCAAACACAATATTTTGCCACTGTTCTTGTCATCGCCTGGCGGCAAGCTGCGTGCCGCTAGGCTGTACATCAGAACCCAGGGAAACTTCCAAGTTGTTGTACCTACGATATACCCAATATGTCCAGAACTCGATCCAGACACCAATTGCAATAAAACGCGATAATTCACACATGATTCACCATCCCAACGTTCTATGATATTATTCTCTCTAAATCGCACATACACTGGGCCATGATAATTCAAATTTGAGTTCTTCCCTTCCAAAACCCCACCTCTATCCATGATAAATCTTAAAAAGTGTTCTCACAGCACCATCAGACCCACAATTCTAGAAGTTTTATACTATTAACACATATCATCATTCACAAAAGCACATTCAGAAGTCACAACGACCCTTGCGCAAACTGCAAGCCAAGAAAAACGCGAACAGTGTCGCACCGCCTAGCGGACATTCATCCCTGCCAGGCGATTCATGTCAAAAATGCAAAAACATAGGCAAAGTCTGATGCGTCGCCTGGCAGCTCGGGCTGTACCGCCAAGCGGTTTCTGGGCAGAAACCCAGAAACTACGAAAAACAACGTCCAAGGGGTTGGGTTTTCATGCAATGGGACATAGCAAGACATAATCATTCGAACACGGATAAAAGTACAAGGAAAAACTCCCCTTAACTAGAAATATTCACTCCAATTGGTCTCCTAGCCTTTGTTTTATGATGTCCAAGGGCCTCTCTTTGCTATTCCTCAAGAACTCAGTTGTCCTTCTCCCAAAACACCAATGATTCCTCTTAATACCTCCCTCACCAGCACTTACGAATTGCAGACTCGAAATTTCTCTATTCTCTCCAATTTACTCTCTCTTAATTACACCTTAATAAGGGTTAATGATCCCAAAACAAATTCTATACTTAATCATGGGATTAGTGGCTATTCAAAGCCCATTATTGTTATTTTACAGCTCCTTTTGCTGTCCCCTTAAGTTGCCTCTCTTGGCTGCTAGGGTTCCTAACCCTTTCATATCCATGCCAAAAGAAAATTTGGCAAAAAAGAAGTTTAGTTTTGTTCTTAGCAAGGTCTGAACACATAACCACTCAATCACAAAGCAAGTGCACAACCAATTCAACCAAATCATGTTTCATGATAATTCCTATAATTTTAGGATAACATTATCACTACTCACATTCAAATATATCAATAAAATAATGCACAAATTAAAATAACACACAAATGACATACATAGGACTCGAACCCAAGTTTTGTCACACATTAAAGTACTATCAACCATTTAAGCTAGTACTTTTCCACATCATAACACTTCGCATTAAATGCCTTAAAGGCTTCTACTATCCACATTTATTAAATAATTATTTAATTAATTATTTAAATTTCTCGGGTCTTACACAATTTAAAATTCCATAATACATGAATCAACCTAGCATGTGATAGCAACCAAGCAAGACTCTGAGACTTAATTATCCGGATACATATAATCAGTTGGATTCATTGGATGCTTGTACTTGTGGTGGCCTCTACTGCTTTGCAGAGCCATTGCTAATGGGTTTCACCCTACCATACACAAGGTTAGCCTTCAAACATCTAAGGCCATTATCCTGCCAAAGACTAGGGCCTCTTGCTACTCTCACCACTCGAGTAAGTACGCATTACACGAGACTAATTGACTCTTTAGAGTTTCATGATGCAATCCTTACTTGAATCCTTACTTAATTATATACTAAGGCACCACAGCAAAACCTTATTAACAGGTTTGTGGAATTATGTCCTAACCATGAGGCACCATCATGAGCTCTCACCAAAAAGGGTCATGGAATTACGTCCTAACCGTGAGGCACCACTATGAGTTGTCACTAAGAGGGTCATGAAATTACGTTCTAACCATGAGGCACCACCATGAGATCTCACTAAGAGATTCATGGAATTACGTCCTAAACCATACCATAATCATGTCTCACCAACCAATCATAAAGTTATCATGCATACCAATCTCATGCTAATATTTATAACCAACCATACAATCATGTTCCATATGAAAGATCATACCAAACTCATCAATTCCAGTCCATACAATAAGATATTACATGCATATTCACATACTTCATACTTTAAATAGGGTACTCCATCCAATCATACAACCAACAACCAAAAACATGGAAAGAATAGCCATAGAGCAAATTCCTGCACCAGTCTCGCTCAAGCCAGGGATCTTCGCTCAGGCGAAAGAAGTCTTTCGCTCAAGTTACAAGCCCTCGCTTAGGCGAGACTGCCAACAGAGAGCCCTGCAGGTTTCGCGAGTTCTCGCTTGGACGAGCCCTCCTCGCCTGAGCGAGACTGCTATTCGCTCAAAGGTGAGGTCCCTCCCACGAGTTCTCGCTGAGGCGAGACCCTCTCGCTTGAGTGAGATACCTCATCACTCAAAATGAAAGCTTCCCGCCTGTGCGAGAGCTCGAGCAGGGACCAAGGTAAAGTTATGTTATTCTCGCCTAGGTGAGATGAGCTCGCTTGGACAAAAATACCAGATCTCGCCACTATTCAAACACGCATCAACATGCATTTCATACCAAATAACATTTCAAGGCATTCCATACAATCACAGTAGCACACAAGCCATATAAACATGAGGCAAAGCTGAAAATATGCAGATTTACGGAAAATATGAAAAATCATAGCTTCCTTTACTTGGAGAATGCTATCCAAAGACTCTGACACCTAAGCCAACGAGCACTACAACTCTAGGAGTAGGTTCGAGAGCTGGAAACAGTGGCACAAATTGAATACAAGGTTATCAAAGTGAACCTTTGTTGGAACCACGAAAACAGAGCTTAGAAAAAGAGAGGGTACGGGTTGAGAATCAACTTACGTGGAATAAAATAGGGTTCTTCTAGCTCAATGAAGAGTGGGAGCCAAACCCTAGCAAAGCTCATGTATGCGGTTCTGAGAGGGAAGAAGAGAGCTGTTTTTTGAAAAGTGGTAGAAATGACAGTTTCAGGCTGGTTTTGGGGTTTTGGGCATCCTATGAGTCAGTCTTAAGCCCAACTGAGTAAGGTAGGCCCTTAAACATTGTGGCAGAATTAAAGTGGGCCTTACAATTTGTTATGGTTACAATAAAGTAATTAAAATTAAGATTTGAAACATAATGCAATTAATGTAATTAAAATTCATTTTCCAATTGAAAATTTATATAATTAAAATTCAGTTGCAACACTATCCCTTAAAATTGAAAATTTTCCATTTTTATTCGACTAGAAAACGTTAATAATTATTAATTATTGTATAAAAAACAAATATTAATGCTTTTTATGAAAACTAATAACATATAACTTCTTTTCATATATTTTTTATTAATTTTTTTGAGAATTATGAATAAAATTTAGGTTAAAATACTTTTTTTGTCCCAATTTTCGTCAAGTTTTTTCAAATAAGTACTAATTATGGTTTTGTGTTCAAATAGGTCCTAATTTTCGTCAATTTTGTTCAATTTGGTCCTTTTTTACTAACACCGTTTAAATCATTAACGGCCATGAACAGTGATTGCCACGTGTCACTTCGTGGTTTTTTTAAATTTTTGGAATTTTTTATTTTTTTGGAATTTTTTTTAAATTTTTAAATTTTTTTTGAATTTTTTTAAATGTACACGTGTCAACCCAATAACGTGCCACGTGTCACTTCGTGGTTTTTTTGAATTGTTTTTAAAATTTTTTTAAATATCCACATGTCAACCCAATAGCGTGCCACGTGTCAAAGTCAATATTTTGTATTTAATTTGGTCCTTATATTTGTTATTTTTGTCCAATTTAGTCCCAATTTTGTTTAAAATTAATTAATTTTGTCCTTATCGAAGATGTGACGAAATTTAATTTTTATATCAAAGTTATAATGATGTGAATTTTAATATATTATATAAAAATATTTAATAAAAAATGTGAATTTTAATATAAAAAATCAATTTGGTTTTAATTTGGAGAGGGACCAAATTGGTTAATGTTAACAAAAATTGGGACCTAATTGAACAAAAATAATAAATATAGGGATCAAATTGAATATAGAACATTGACTTTGACACATGGCACACTACTAGGTTTAGGAGTGGGCATAGATTGGATTTTTAATGATCCAATCTACATCCATTTTAGATTCAAATAATTAAATTAGATTTTCAACCCAAATCCATTTTTTTAGCAAAATTAGTTTGGATTTGGTATAATTAGTTGTATAGTACCCAGTTTGGGGCTAGGGTGTCAAATAGGTACTCGGTTTAAAAAAAGTGTCAATTCCATCCCAACTTTTGAAAAAGTGCTTCAATTAGGTCCCTTTTAGACAGAGTTGACTAACGCTGTTAGTTAACGTGCCACGTGTCAGTTTGTGTTTTTTTTTTATTTTTTTTAAGATTTTTTTTCAAATTTTTTTAAATTTTTTATTAAAAATTTTTGAAAAATAAAAATAAAAATGCCACGTGTCAAGTCCCTGTGTGTGACACGTGGCATTGCAATGCCACGTGTTAGTGTTACTATCAGATGTCATTGTGTTGATTTCGATTTAGTCTCCATATATGTCTTTTTGTTTCAATTTAGTACCTAAGTATATGTATTTGATTCAATTTTGTCCTAATTTTTTTTAATAATTAAAATATTTTTGTAATCCATTTTTTATAAGATTAAAAATAATTAAGTATAAATATTTTTACAAAATTAAGTACTAATATTTATATTGTTTCTCTCAATTTCAGACCAAATTTATTATTTATAGAAATGTTGTACTAATATTTTTTTTTATTAAAAACGACTTTTTAACATATTACTTTATTAATTACTTTTTTATTAAGTACTCATGTTTTGCTATTTTTTTTTAAATAGAACAATATTGTCTCTTACTAATTTTAAACCAAAATTTCTATTGGTTTGAATATTATACTAATTTTTTTTATTATTAAAAATGACTTTTACCACTCAATTTTAATATAAATATCAAATACTTAATTTTTGTTAAACTTTTATACTTAATTACTTTTAATTTTATAAAAAAATGGATATTAATTATTAAAAAAAATGGGACAAAATTGACTCAGATACATATACTTAGGTACTAAATTGAAACAAAAAAACATATATGGGGACTAAATCGAAATCAACACAATGGCATCTGATACTGATATTGACACGTGGCACTGACAATGCCACGTGTCACACACAGAGACTTGACACGTGGCATTTTTTTTCAAAAGATTTAAAAAAAATTAAAAAGTTTAAAAAAAATTAAAAAAAAGTTAAAAAAAATCAAAAAAACCACAGATTGACACGTGACACGTTGACTAATGGCGTTAGTCAACTCTGTCTGAAAGGGACCTAATTGAAGCACTTTTTTAAAAAATTGGGATGCAATTGACACTTTTTTTAAACCGGGTACCTATTTGACACCCTAGCCCCAAACTGGGTACTATACGACTAATTATACATTTGGATTTTTTTAAAATCCAAATCCAAATATTTGGATAAAGATTTAAATCTAGTCCAAATATTTGGATCAAGTTCGTCTTCGAGCCCTCCTGGCCTATTCGGGTATTCGGGCCTGCCTAGCCCGTTCGGGTCTTTGGGCCTACCTGGCGTGTTCGGGTCTTTGGGCCCGCCTGACCCGCTCGGGTCTTCGGGCCTGCCTAGACCATTCGGGTCTTTAGGCCCGCCTGGCCCGCTTGGGTCATTGGGCCCGTTTGGCCCGTTCGGATCTTCAGGCTCGCTTGACCCATTTAGGTCATTAGGTCCGCTTGGCCCGTTCGGGTCATTGGGCATGCCAGGCCCGTTCGGTTCATCAGGCACACCCAAATTTTCCTTATCGTTGGGCCCGTTCGGGTTATCGGGCTCTCCCAAATTTTTTAGGTCGTTGGGCCCGATCGACTTATCCGGTTTGTCAGGCTCTCCTAGCCTGTTCATATCTTTAGGCCCGCCCAACCTCTTATGGTCATCGGGTCTGCTCGGTTTGTACAGGTCATCGACCAAGGCCCGTTCGAGTTTGAATTTAGCCTAGTCCATCTCAACCTTTAGCATAACCCAACTAAAAATTAAATTGAAAATTTGGATTTAATTTTTTGGATTATCCATATTTTAAAATCTTGATTTATATAATGGATATCCAATCCATAAAATATATAAAATGTAGATTAGATTGAAATCTAGATCATTTAATGGATTTTAGATGGATTGGATTTTTAATAAAATGGATTTTAAATGGACTGCATTAAAGCAAAAGTGGATTGGATCAAGAAAATTAGATTTTTTGTCCACCCTTAACTAGATTGACACGTGGACATTTATAAAAATTTTAAAAAAATTCAAAAAAATTCAAAAAAAATAAAAGAAAAAATTCAAAAAAACCACAAAGTGACACGTGACATGCTACTGGGTTGACACGTGTACATTTAAAAAAAATAAAAATAAAATAAAATAAAAAATTCAAAAAAATCATGAAGTGACACGTGACACTCACTATTCATGGTCGTTAATGATTTAAACGATGTTAGCAAAAAATGACCCAATTAAACAAAATTGACGAAAATTGAGACCTATTTGAACATAAAACCAAAATTAAGACTTATTTAAAAAAACTTGACGAAAATTGAGACAAAAAATATTTTAACCTAAAATTTATTAACTTCTATCTCAATGTTTACAATTATATAATTATATGAACTATTCACAATCCTAGTCTTGATTTGCATTTTAACTTAGTTACAATAACAACTTCATTTACTCATTAATAGTATAAGTAATATGTCATTATTGCAATATTTGATTTCATTAACTTTTTTTTCTTCTTTTAACGACATTTGAAGAAGGTGGAAGTATAAGATTTGTATTTGAAAATCACTTTACATCATATAGCTTTATAAATTATGTTGTTGTTTCTGAACACAATATAAAAATACACTAAAGAATATTAAATAAGCATTCTTGTTTTGGTATTTCAATAAAACAATATCATTAACTTTTAACATAGTGTGAAGAATATTTCATTTAAAATAATTATAATTATATTAGACATGTATAAATATACTTAACTATAATATACATATACTAAATAATATTACAACCTCCTAACATTTTCTGGTTTTTTCATCCAGAAGCTACAAAATCATCCACATTTCTCTTTCTCACTAAAGAAAACTATAACATGTCATACCTAAATTACTTTTATCCTGGAATATGAGAATCCTCATTTCAAAGATTTAGAGTTTTTGCACCATTAAGGACTACTACTCGATATTAAATATTCATCATCAACTTCCTACGTCAGGTGGTTGGTTAGTTGCACCTACTTTGAAACATCTTGATCCAGAAATCTTTTCAAATTCTTGCCACTTGAAATCTTAATCTTCATAATAAGATATTTAGTGAGACACTTAATATCTCATTTTTGTAATAAGCTTCTTGCTTAATATTATGAGCCATAAGTGTCAAAATACCATCATAGGTATCCCTTACCACACACTCATAAAAGGGTCTTACTTTTACTTTTATAGCATTTCCCTCCTATAGTAGAAAGTAACAAATTTAGCGCGCATCAAATATTTAATGTTCATCCAAGAAGTATTATAGGTGGCTCTTGGTGGAACTGTATGCCACCAAGTCATGGCATATCCATCAAAGTCAACCACAACTAAATCTAATTGTTTTTTATCCTCTAATTATCAATGCTAAAATTTTGTATTTTACTTTGGCTTCCCATTCCAAGTAGACATCTAAATCATTATATCTATGAAACTTAATGATCTTGATGTTTGAGGTTGATTTCCTTGGAGGTGTGTTGCACCTAGTTTCTCTCCTTCCATAGTATCTCCAATCTCCTTGAGAGTTATTTGTTTGAGGTCCTTCTTCTTCTTGCTTGTCTTGCAGCTTTCTCCATTTTTAATCTTTGAATTGTATGCCTTAGGTGTCTTTCACTCTCCTTTCTTGACAATTCCATCTCCTTGAGTGACTCAACTAGGGATGACTCTTGGTTGAGTTGAGTCATCAAAGGTTCTCCAACATTAGGTGTGGAAGTATTGGATGATGAAAAGTTAGACATTTCCACCAACAAAACACTTTAGCCAAGACCAAAAGAAGGTAGAACACAAGTTAAGGTTAGAAAAATAAAATAAAAAACAAGTAAACTCTCAAAGTGTTTGCTAGCTCACCAAATTTCAAAGGTAGGATGCATTCAAACCTCAAACCCAAATTCAAGAGTGTTCAAATCCCTCAAGTCCAAATTCTTGAAATAATGGCAATCAAATAAAAATATGCACATCAATAATCACTCAAAGAAGTTTCAAGAAAAGAAAACTACAAAGACAAAACTTAAGAATATCCTAAGATAAACAAGAAAGGCATAAAAAAAGAAATGGATGTTGTAAACAAAACTTTAACAAGACTAAAAAGGGAGAGACTAAAAGAAACTAAATTAAAAACACCCAAACATGCAAATAAAATCCAACCAACTACACATACCAAGAAGACTAGTAAATCCACAAGAATGGAACTAATTTGCCAAGATTATCACACAACCTAAAATCACTAATTCTAGAACAAATTTTCATGCATGTTTTTAGCATTAATTTATTGCAAAATAGGGCCTAGAAGCTCATGCCAAGCTTAAAACAATAGCAAATTAGTTTTAGAATTTTATTATAGTTTGGCTTAAAGATTCTGAAAATGGTTGTTAAATGAAAATGAACACTTAACTCATATGTTTAGGTTCAACCAATCCATTCAAGATACATGCACCTTAAGCTAAACATTTTATCGAACACATTTAAGCATTGGAAATAAGGACAAGAAAACTATAACTCAGCATATATGGCATATGACTCAAGAAAAGGTAAGCACATTCAAAGACCCAAAACAACATAGACAATGACACAAACATAGACTAAAACATGTAGCTATCATGAAATATCTTGAGATAAGACCTCTCTAAGACTAAGCATACCAAGGCATGTTAAAACATAACATTTAAGCAAATTATAACTCACAAGTCTGCAACTCAAAATCGCCAACCAACTATAATGGAGTGACGCCCGACGGTTAAGGAATGGTGCTTGACGTTAGCAAGGTAGCACCCGATGGTGAGAAGGTACTGCTCGATGCTATGAAGTCAATATCCCCATGTTAGTGAGGCCCTCGCTGTTGGAAAGGTTGTACCCAATGGAAAACGAAGTCAACACCAAATGTTTTCTTAGAAATGCACCATCTTAACCAAAATATGATGATTTGGAGCACTTTTAGATAATTACACAATAAAAGATTGAATAAACCTAAAAAAACACCTTAAACCAAAGCTTTGATGACCTAATGATTATAGTTAATCTTGTTGTTTTTTAAAGGACAATGTATTTGTGTTTATGTTTCTTAAGTCTCAATACGATCTCCACTGGACATTAAGATAACAATGTTATCTAGATGTGAAGGTTCACTTCATAGAAACTCCAAAGAAAGAAGAGATGATGGATTCAAATTAACAAAAGAAAGAACACAACATAAAAAAGACAACATAAAATAGAGAAAACATTAACCTACAAAAGAATATAAAGGAACTTGAAACAAAGAAGCAAAGAGGAAAAGAAAGGGAATGGAAGAAGATGCGGAAGGTGACACACCACTTGGGGATGGAAAAACCCAAGATGACTAGTGGTTGCCATCACTTGAACCAAAGTTCACGATAAGACTAAGGTATAAGCTCATTCTCAAAGAGAGGCACAAAAGAAATGGCTATAATAACTTTACTTTTTCATTCAACAACCATTTACAAGTGGGGCATAGACCCTCCTAAATAGGTTAAGATAGGTACCTTCTAACAATTATACAAAGATGAAGGACCCCCTAGCAAAATCGAAAGGTATCTTCTAAAAATCTAATGATTGGTAAAGGGGGTGGTACAAATGAGAATATTCTCAAAATCTTCAAAAGAGTGTACTCTCTCTCCTCCAAGTGTGCATGGTGGTCCCCATTCCAAGATGTTCTCTTCTCCACTTCTAAGATGCTCTCATTTTCCACTTCCAAGGAGTTTTCTTAGCAAAACTAGGGGTGTGATTAGAACACTTCCCCTGACGACTAATTTTTTATTTTTATTTTTATTTTCTATATTATATTTATAAAAAAAATTTAACACATAATTTTAAAATAACATATAACATAATTAAAATATTCACATATACATATATTTATATATTTTACAGTACTATATGAATTTTAAATTTACATCATTTGGTACATATTATATTTTTTATACTAGAAGAGAAAGAAGTATTATTTATTTACAGTTTCCTCCTCATATACTGGTCTTCAAACATGTGGAGGAAAAATGTTATGGATAGGGTACACTTGGACTATTTGGGGTAAATAAAAAGTGACCCCAATCTGTCCTTCCAAGATAACGGGTGCATTTGGAGCATTTAGAAATGTGATTGTAGAATTTCTAGTTCCTTGAAACATTACATAATTATTTACCGCATTAGTTTGCCATGTGTTTCCTAGAAATATTGCTACTATATCGGCAATGAATGGGTCGAACATGTTAGGGGCAACCATCTACTGAGATTATAATATTTTTATGTACACAATCATAAAATAGGGAAGTGAGACATATATCACATAAAAATATAACATATCTCAATAAAATAAAAACTCTTTCAAATTCATGAAACTGGGTTTTTATCATATTTTATAAAGATTTTGATTAATTTTGCGGTGACTAGTGAGGATAAATAAGTCTCATCATGGCCAACAAGGTAACCCAAGAACATCTCATCTTGAGTAATATGCACTCATTTAAATCCCCAAGGTCATACCTCGAACCACAGTAATCAAATCATTATTTATCATAATTTTTATTTTGATATTAAACCATATAATTGTATAAATAAATAAATAGGATTAGTGCATAACTAAAAATAAATAAATAAAGAGGATCAGTATGTGACTGGAGATAAATATAAATAAATAAATGAGAGTAAATATAAATTAAATAACTAGGACTAGTGCATAACTAGAAATGAATATAAATAAATAAATATCAATGAGAACATAAAATATAAATTAAAATGAGGTTAGGGACACCTCAATTAAAGTAAATATAAAAATAAAAATAATTATGAAGAGATAAAAAGATAATAAAAGTAAAGCAATACAATGATAAATATCTCCTCCTATTACCTTATTTGTTGTGAAAATTACTTGTATTGAGACTTTGATGATATATAAAAAAGAAAATTCCTCTTTCTTTTATCACACTTTTCACACTCTGCAAAACTTTGCCTCTGTTTTTTTTCTTACTATCTCTCTTCTCCTCCTCCTTTCATTTACCTCACCATATTTATCCTGTCATTTATGATCATTGCATTGGTTTAAATTGAATTTAATCTCCTTTAGTTTTGCTGTTTTAGTTTGATAAAGATTCCTCATTCATAGATTTTTTTTTTCTTTTCACATAGAAAGGATAGAATCCACATGCTAATGTCACTAAGTCATTAAATGTTACATTATCTTATCATTTCCTCATTTTTCTATAATAATAGTTTTGTTGACGTTGTTATAGATTTGTTACTCAATTTTATGTTCATCCATTTGCTTTAGAACTTTTATATATAAATGTTTGAATATTAATTCAATCATTTTAAGTGTTTTCTTTATTCGTTCCTACTTGCATTCTTTCATATATTTTGTTTTGTGCACATATAAGTATATATTGTTAAGCCTATATATAATTTTGCAGTATTATTATATTGTTATTAGTTAACTAGTTTTACTTTCCTATATATTTATAAGGGTTGTGTTCACAATTTATGATATTAGATACATTATTATTTCTAATAATAATAGTTAAAAAAATATTTATAATACATTGTTTAATAGAATTATTGCATTGCATTGAATTTTATTTTATTTTATTTTTATTATATTTTTTGGATGTTACACTTCCTTGAGCTAAACGCCTTCTTGATCCTTCATTTTTCTAGAAAGATGATAACCTAAAGAAGGGAGGTGTCTCTAACAACCTTACAAAACACAAGACATAAACTTGAGTATAGAATTTATTTAAGACAAAAACTAAACAAACTAATAGAAGAAAGGTACCGCCCTCCTAAGCATACTTATTTTCCTTGAACATTTTTCTATATCTTTGGTAGAGGATAAGGGCTTATCACAATGTATATTGTACAAGTAAATATACCTCATCATTTTCATCAATAATAATATAAATATATATTTTTCATCACACATGCGTATAACCATCAATCCAACATATATCAAGTGAGCTTTTCTTGTTGGAGCAATCTTACCTTCATAGAAAAAAATAAATGACAAATTATTTTTTTAAGTTAGCTTTTGTGTCACCACTTACATACTTATTGCTACTTGAGCATTATCATGTAGATGCATGAACTCATATTTTAAAATCTCATGCATCATGATCGCAAATACTTGAGAGACTTCTCATTGCTCGAGTCTCATTACTTGAGATCACTTGTTCAAAATGATGAGAAAGAATTATTTTGGCATAAGTAACATCGAGCATGTAATGATGACTCATCATTTGAATATCCCTTAAGCATTAACCCACCGGTATATCAACACAAACACAAATTTGATAATTACATATCAATTTTAACACATATATCACCTCATCAATTCAAACACCCAATATAACTATATCCTTTTCTTCTTACTTTCAAAATCATATATTTAACTTCTAAAAAGTATAAACATAATTGCATATTCATAATTCCGTAACGTATGCACATTCACATGACAACAATATATTTTCACACTTTCAATTCAATATCCAAATTGAAGCAAATACTGAAATTAACTTCTCTTAGTTGGAGATAGGGTACCTCCTTACAAAATCCTCACTATATACTCTTGTAAACTCTCATCGTAATTTTAGAAAAATAAAATTTATAATAAAATAAAGAATAAATATTTATAACTTATTCATACATTTTTATTATTTATTCATAAAGTTTATCTATAAAGAAAACCTCTAGATTTTACAACGTCATTAGATAATGCTTCATATTATAATTAGGATCTTGTTTGGGGTGATAATCGGTTAGGATCAACATAACAACCTTGAACATTTACATCAAACCGATATAACTTGATTTAAATATAGAGTTCAAATGGGATCCAACTCAAACCAAATTAAATATAATGGTAATTAGTTTGGATGTTGAATTTGTGATTTACAAATCCAACGAATCGACCGAAACCCTCCACATTTTGTTATTTTATTTATTATAAAGGAATCTTTATAATACAATAACAAATATGTTTTTATATTGTATTATTTAGTTTATGTAAGTCAATCATCATAAAAAATATTATTTATCCTTTCCAATAATAAAATTATATGCAAATATCTAGCAAAAATATGTATTTTTGTGATTTAATTAAAATTTTAAATATTTTTCGATAATTGATCTAGTTAATTCAAATTCAATAACTGTAATACCCCATTTAATCAATAACGTAATTAAAGGAAGCGTCACACTAGAATAATATCGTAGCGCAATTTTGGAGTTTAAAAATAACTCCAAACAAATATCCAAAACGCGTAACAGAGTCAAACTGAACCAGATACAAATATTCTACAGTAATCAAATTGGGAATTTAAAGAATAGATACTACATGGGCCGTGGCCCTAAAAGAAAGTCCACTAAACAGGATCCAACCCAGGAGGGCTACACAGCGGAGTGACCATTCCCCTGTTGACCGCGAGAACTGATGAAGGATTATATTGTTCCTTTTTAAGATTATTGAATATGGTGTGAGTTGATTAAGAAAGCTAAGCGAAATCCCCACTGGACATTAAGATAGCAAGCTATCTAGATGTGAAGGTTCCTTTC
>Ga0214544_1004030_pt1 | contig 29807 bp, 23 predicted proteins | sample CNSS3metaG_FD_160074 | JGI IMG/M metagenome (GOLD analysis project Ga0214544, IMG submission 160074) | Root nodule microbial communities from cowpea collected in UCLA plant growth center, Los Angeles, California, USA - CNSS3 | ecosystem: Host-associated > Plants > Roots > Nodule | place: USA...
TGTGAAAAATATAGCAGATTAAGTATGACACAGGAAGGACTTTGGAGGATGGAGAACTTGTATCCTTGATGCTCATCTGCAAGCATCTTATGACCCCCTTCAGTAGGTTTGCAGCACTTGTATGCAGCGTGCACAGTCCTCATTCTGTTTTAGATATAACATTGGGTGCATAACTCTTGTAGACAAATATATCAGAAGTGAAATTCTAATATAGAGAAATTTATTTAACTACACTATGACTTGTACTGGTTTTATGTTCTTTGGGATTGCTTCAGTTTTGTCAAATCCTGTATTTGATTAGTGGTTTGTTGACTGCAGCAATTAATTTGAAGGACCGAATCTGTCTCCAGAAATGTTTTGTTGTGCTTTTTCCAATATTCACTTTCCTGTTCTGCTCCAAAATTTCATCTTAAAGCCAATTGACATGAAGTAAAATTGTCTAATAGATGTATACCTTCCAAAACTCTAATGTGTTCATCAAGGGTGCTATATTTGTTGCAAGTGAAATGAAAGAGAAGAAAGTTATGTACTACTCATTGGGAGAGCTTGTGTCATTTGTTTCTTTCGAACGGAATGTTCACGTTATCTTTGGTACTGATATAAGTAAACATGTCAACTCAAGGATTGCAGTTTGGATAGAGCGAATTAGAGGTTGTATCTCCTTTTGAGCAGTAAATGGAAAACTGAAATTGGACATTCAAATAAAATATTTGAATTTTTCAATATTTCAAATCAAATACTCGCATGTTTAAGGACTAATAATTCATTTGCCCTGCTTATTTCTTCCCATCGACTATTTGATCAAAATTTGCAAACATATCAGGACTCAGAATCTGCTTGTAAATAAGTTTTCTCTTGATAAGTTGCTTCCTCCATCCCGTTTCTTTACAATACCTATTATACCCTTATGAGTATGTTATTTTTTTATTTTAAATTTAAGTTTCGTATTGTATAATTCATAGATTTTGTTTGGTTATACAATTCGAAACGAAAAAATTATTATATTTGCATTTTGAATTATAAAATTTAAAATATAAATTTGATATTCTGAATTATATATTTTAAAATATAAAATTAGTATTTTAGATTATATATTTCGAATATAAATTTTGCATTAAACTTCGGATTATGCCATCCTAAATATAAAATATATCTTTCGGATAGTATAATTCGTCTAGAATGTAAATAACACTCTAATTTCCTCCTTGTTCACGAACACCTCCTTCAATTCCTCCTTCACGATCCCTTCCACCATACGCGACGGAGTGCTCTTTCCTGAACAAATCCTTCTACTCCTTTTCCAAAACCCAAATTCCCATTCATCAATCACTGAAATGCGCAAACCGGTCGGAAAAATGAACCCCACATATCTGCACCACACTGGCCAAGATGCAATCGATGGAAAGAAGATGAAAAGAGAGAGGAGGTGAAAGGCATGTGAATGAAAGAGAAGGTGAGTCGGGGTTGAAGGACATAAAAGAAATGGGAAGAATAAAATAATTTAGAATGATTTTTTAAATTTATTCGGATCAAATAATATATATCTTCAGATTTAGAAATATATTTTGAATTATACAATTTAAAATTATATAATCTGAAATATATTTAAAAAATATGTTTTAAATTGTGTAATTCAAAGTATAATTTTGGATTTAAAAATATTGAATTAATTTAAAATATGTTTTTTTCATTAAAGGTAAAAATAGTTATTTCAACATACCTGTGCAAGTGGCATATGAAAAATATGGAGGTGCAGGAAGAAATGTTCGATGAATGTTTAGTGCTTAAAATAAGTTGAATAGGAATGAGACTATTGTCATGTGCTCTTTTCCCGTCACCTCAATAAATTATCATATTTTCATTTTACTTTTCTTTACAAATTTATTAAAAACCCTAAATATTAATTTCACAACCCCTTCTTCCCTTATGGATCACAGATTTCCTTACACCTTCCTTCACGGGTGTGTAGCATTTGGGGATTTTAATATTAAATTGAACGATCTAGAATACATTTCTAGATCCGAAGAGACATTTCAGACTAGACATTCTGATACTTAAATATATTTTTCAGAATATATAATTTGGAAGGTCTCACCAGATCGGGTTGCTTAATCCGAAAAATAAAAATAATAATGTCTTCCGAAACGTGTAATTCGGTTTATACAACTTCTTTTCTTTCACTCCCTTTCATTGTTTGTCTGATAGTGCAGGCATGCATGTCTCATGCAACCCCAAAGTGCCCCAACACGTGTTGCATTATCTCCAACTCCCGACTAGTGCAAGAACATTGTTCCAGGACGGTTGTCACACAGGGGTAGTCTAAAGGAATGTAGTGGCAGATATGTAAATAATGTGATCAAAATTGACGACGGTTTTACACTTAACTGTCGATACTTTGAATGGCAGAGACATCAACGACGACTATCAGTAAAATTGTCGTTATTTTCTTAGTAATGTCGACGATTATACTGTGAACCGTCGTGGAAATACGTCGAGGGTTAAAAGAATGGTTTCACTTTTCCTGTTTTCACTTCGCGTTTTTCACAATTTCCTCCGCCACCGTCTGTGCGCTGCCATTATATGCGCGTCGCCATTGTCGAAGGTTCTCTCTGCCACCATTGAACATTGTCGAACGTTCTCTCTGCACGAAGCCCACCGCTGTTGCTCAAACCACCACTGCTGCTTGCACGAACCGCGATCGCTACTTGTGCGAAGCTACAACCACCACTGCTTCTGGTTTATTGCTTCTCCCTCCCTCATTTATTTGAGCTTCGTTGCTGCTCCATTGCTCCATTTATAAAGGTAAGTTTTTTTAATTTAATAATATTTTTAATTGTTTAATATTATGAATAGGTCTCTTGTTAAACGTGTTGGTATTGAGTCCGGGGGTGTCCGACCCCCGACAATTATTATCTTTAGTTATTGTTGGAATTGTCAATATTATGAATATGTTGGTATTGAGTCTGGGGGTATCCGACCCTCATCAATTATTATATATAGTTAATGTTGAAATTGTCAATATTATGAATATGTGTTTTGATGAACGTGTTGGTATTGAGTCCGGGGGTGTCTGACCTTGGCAATTATTTTGTGTATTTAGTTGGAATTATTTCTCGTTACAGAATAATGATGGATCGTAGCTAGATTAATCTATCACGTATAAGTGATGATTATGAGAGAGGGGTCGAGGAGTTTATAGAATTTGCTCAATGTCATGGTGAAAGTGCTAAAAATATAGGAAAGATGAGGTGTTTATGTGTTAATTGTTTGAATGGAAGAATATTGGATGTGGCTGAGATTAGAGAATATCTTTTATGCGATGGATTTCTAAAGAATTATACAACATGGATGTGGCATGGTGAATTGGTAGAGACTCAAACTGTGACTGAAGAACATCGATTTGTGGAATCGACAATTGAAGATAGATTAGAGGACATGATTCGTGATGTTGGAGTACAAACATTTGCTTAAGTTGTGTATGAAAATATGACTATAGATGCAGAGATCCCATTATATCCTAGTTCAACTAACTTCACACGATTATCAGCAGTGTTAAGGTTGATCAATTTGAAGGCATTGAATGATTGGATTGATAAAAGCTTCACAGAATTGCTTCAATTGTTGAAGGAAATGCTTCCTCAAAGTAATACATTACTTGATCGAATGTGTGATGCAAAAAAAATACTTTGTCCGATGGGTATGAAATATGAAGACATTCATGCATGTCTTAATGATTGTATTTTATATAGAAAAGAGTTTGCAGAGTTAAGAAGTTGTCCTAAGTGCGGGTTATCACGTTATAAGATCAAAGATGGTGATAAAGAGAATATTGATGAGGTCACAAAGCATGACCCTCCCTCGAAGGTTGTTTGGTATCTACCAATAATTCCAAGGTTTAAATGTATGTTTGCGAATCCAACTGATGCCAAAAACCTTAGATGGCATGCTGATGAGCGGAAATGTGATGGGCTAGTTCGTCATCCTGCAAATTATGTCCAATGGAAGAACATTAATAAACAATTTCCTACATTCGGAAATGAATCAAGAAATTTGAGACTTGGACTAGCTTCAGATGGAATGAATCCTTATGGGAATTTAAGTACCAATCATAGTTCACGACCTGTTTTGTTAGTGATTTATAACTTGCCTCCAAGTTTGTGTATGAAGAGAAAATACATGATGTTATCTATGATGATTTCTGGTCCAAGACAATTAGGGAATGATATTGATGTTTATCTTAAAGTTGTTATGGGATGATGGGATTGAAGTCTTTGATGGGTTTGCCAATGAATCTTTCCAAATGCATGCCATGTTATTTGGTACTATCAATGAATTTCCTGCATATGGAAAATTTTCAGGTTATAGTGTGAAAGGTCATAGAGCATGTCCGATATGTGAAGAAAACACATCATATGAACAGTTAAAGCATGGGAGGAAAACAATTTATCTTCGCCATCGTAGATTTCTAAATCCATTTCATCTGTATTGTAGATTGAAGAAGGCCTTCAATGGACACCAAGAACATGACATTGCTCCAATTCCATTAATCGGTGCATAGGTTTATGAGAAGGTGAAAGGTCTTCATGTTGATTTTGGAAAAAAAAGAAAGGTAATTGTGACTAACATATGGAAGAAAAGGTCAATATTTTTTTTATCTTCCATATTGGTGCAAGTTAGATGTGCAACACTGTATAGATGTGATGCATGTTGAAAAGAATGTGTGTGATAGTTTAATTTGAACACTTCTAAATATAAAAGGGAAGACGAAGGATGGTGTCAATGCTCGTTTGTATATGACTAAAATGAATATACGAGAGGAGTTAGCACCAAAAGAAGTTGGAAAGAGAACTTACTTGCCCACAACATGTTATACTTTGTTGAAAAAGGAGAGAACAACCTTCTGTCAATGTCTTCAAGGAGTTAAGGTACCACAAGGATACTCCTTAAATGTAAGTAAACTTGTATCCATGCAAGAGCTGAAACTAGTTGGCTTAAAAAGTCATGACTGTCATGTTTTAATTCAACAATTATTGCCTGTGGCCATACGTGATATCTTACCAAAAAATGTGAGATTTAGTATAACTCGATTGTGTTCATTTTTCAATTCCATATGTAAGAAAGTTATTGACCCTCAAAATTTGGAGGAACTTCAACGAGAGGTTGTTATTGTTTTGTGTCAACTAGAGATTTTTTTCCTCTATCATTTTTTGACATCATGGTGCATTTGATCGTTCATCTTGTAAGAGAAATTAGATTGTGTGGACCAGTTTATCTACGATGGATGTACCCAGTGGAACGATATATGAAGATTTTGAAGGGATATGTGAAGAATCAATATCGTCCAAAAGCTTCAATCATTGAAAGATATATTGCAGAGGAAGCCATCGAGTGTTGTTCAGAGTACATGTCAAAAGCAAATTCTATAGGAGTGCCTGACAATTGTTGGCATTCACGTAGAACAATGCAAAAGTCTTCAAGAGGTGTACATGTGGAAAGAAAATCTAGAAAAGAGGTTATGCAAGCACATTTGTATAAATGAAGTCATACCATATTTGACTAAACACAAAGACATTGTGAAAGAAAAAAACCCAAGACAATCAGAGAGGTGGGTGTTGATGGAGCATAACAAAACTTTCATGACTTGGTTTAAAGAACAAATCATTAAGGACCTGTTTGCATCTGAAACATTAACATGGCTTGCAAATGGATTAAAGTTTGATGTTTTATGTTGTTCTGTCTATGAAATCAATGGGACTTTATTTTATACAAAGTCTCAAAATGATAAAAGCACTGTGCAGAATAGCAGAGTCACTTTAGAGGCAGAGTCACTACAATTCTCAACTTCAAAAGATAAAAAATCCTATTGTGGGATTCATGCCATATTACGGTGTCGTACAAGAGATTTGGGAACTTTGTTATACCAAGTTTTCTATACCTATTTTCAAATGCAAATGGGTTGACAATAAAACTGGTGTGAAAGTTCATGAATTGGGAATGACATTGATTGACTTTCGAAAGGTAGCATATGAAGATGAATCGTTTATTATGGCATATCAATCATCACAAGTCTTTTATGTAGCCGATCCTGCATCTGAAAATTGGCATGTTGTACTACACAGTAAAAAGGAGACCAACAATGAACATGAGCAAGCCATTGAAAGTTACGAGCTTGAATCATTTACATCAACAATGATTAACAAACATTATGATGATATCATAGATGATGTACTTGCAACTTGAAAAGATCGTGACGAAGGAATATATATATATATATATATATATATATATATATATATATATATATATGTGTGTGTGTGTGTGTGTGTGTGTGTGTGTGTGTGTGTGTGTGTGTGTGTGTGTGTGTGTGTGTACAATTTATTGTAAATTTTTTTGTCATTAAATTTATTGCCTTTATTTATAAGTAAAGTTATTAATGTTTTATCATTTTCATTTTAAAACAGGAAAATGTCTTCCGATGAAGGCCCTCCAAAGAGAACTGGCAAAGGAGCTACTAGATTAAAGTCCCTCCTTAAGAAGTTAGCTAGTGGCAAGTAGACACTGGTGGATGTCGATGTCCAAACTGGTAGGGCAACTAGGCCTAATGCAGAGATATTTCACACCTATCTCAGTATAGTGGCTCGGGAGAAGATTTCCATATTGACACCATCTTGGGATCATGTCACCGAGCATGAGAGAAACATCATTTGGGAGGATATTATGGTAATTAATTTTGTACATTTTAAAATCTTTATGAAATACTAAATGTTCTAATTTATATTTTTTTCCATATATATGTAGATGGTTTTTTATATCCCTAATGTGAGGACGCTGAAGTCAAAGATTTTGTCTTCAGTTGCCATCAAATGGCGTTAATTTAAATCAAAATTAACATCAGTTTATGTGTATGGTGCAAGAAAAGGAGAAAGTCCTTGTCATAAGTATACTTGCATTACTAAAGAAACTTGACAACAATTCGTACAAATTCTAGAAAGTGAAAAATGGGAGGTTAGTATTATCATTTGTATCTATTTTATTCCATATTCTACTAAATACTAAATAAATTTCATTAAAATGTTTACAGGGTGTTTGGAAAAGAGCACAAGACATACAAGCACATAATGAGACTCCACACTTGTTTTCTCATGGTGGCTATCAAAAGCTAGAACAGAAGATGATTAGTGAAAAGATGAAGGCATGTGGTGGTTCAGGTGGTGACGATGGTAGTGTAGATTCCATTGAACCTCCATCCCCACCATCTAGGCATGAGAAATGGAAGAAGGCCCGTTTAAAAAAAATCAGGAACATGGACTTTAGATGAATCACAACGGGTTGCTGAGTGGATTATGAGTAATTTTGTTTCTATGTTTTAACTTTAAACTTATTATTGCAAGGAAAATATTTTAATTATATATGTTTCCCTGTTGTAGGATTCTCTAGTTGAACAACATACTCAAGGTGCCTTCAATCCTCATGGTCGAGAGGATATTCTTAGTATTGCTCTTGGATGACCTAAACACCCTGGACGTGTTCGTACCACTGGATACGGTGTGGGGATTCAAAGTTACTTTGGAGGGTCATCGCATCGACAATCTCATTCATCATTTAATGTGAATACAAAGGAAGCCTTGCAGAAAATGAAAGTTAACTTGGCAGAGCAACTACGAGAGGAGATGAGACAAGAACGGGAGCAGATCAGGCAAGAGCGTCAAGAGATGAGATTAGAGCGGCAAGCGATGATGGATGCATTTGACAAACGACTAGAAACCTTACTGTTGTCGCAAAAGTTCCCCATTGTGGGAGAACCTAACCTTTCTCCTGGTGTTGTTACAGTCAATATAAAAAGAAGTTGTTCAGCTGCAGCTGAAACAAGGGGTGACATTGGCTTCGGTTCCTAATGTGAGTTGTACACATTGGTAGATTATGTATCTCCACCTCAGTTGGTGGCACATGAGAAGTGCTTTGAAGGTTCAACCATGTTACATGGTCAATGTGCTTTAAAGGTTATGGTGGAGACAATATGTTATGGTGATGCTACAGAACCTATACCGACATTAGAGGTTGGTATTTTATCACAAGTAGTTAGAACTTTCATCTCTGGCCGAAACATCCCGTGAGGATGACACCACACATTGAATTGGTTTGTATATGGAGTAATATTTTTACATATGTACTATATATATATATATATATATATATATATATTATACTAACTAATATTATGCTTGTTTTGTGTGTAGCAAGATGAACCAGAGTTGCATGTGTCAAAAAATTATGAGGATCCAATAGCAGCATTAGTGGAATATACTGCAAACATGACTATAAATGCAATTTCGATTCCTTGGAAAGCCACTATTTTTGCAGAGAAAACGAGTTGCCGTTGTACATAGATAAAACTGATTTGATGGAGATCATATCAGGCACAGAGGACTTAAATGTGTCTATTGTGAAATTATGGATGATGTAAGTGAATCATTTATAAATAATTTTTTAATCATTTCCTTCTCAGATATTAATTGTGTGTTTTCATTGTCAAATTAGGTACTTGCATGTTTTGAGTGTGGAAGCGGGAAAGGATGACATATATGGGTTTATAAACCCTCATTTCATGACTCCAATGGGTAACAAAAGCCTTGGAACAAAAACGTATTGCTCCATATATAGATAGGTAAAAAGATTTTTATTGCTCCATATATAGATAGGTAGCTATATACTTATCTTTAATTTCATAAGGTCTCAATTTTGTAATAATAAATTTTGATGTATTTAAATTAATTTTCATTGCAGTTGTCATTGGTATCTGTTTGTTGTATTAGTGCCAGAGCGTACTGCTTTATGGTTTTGCTCTTGCCATAGACCTCCTCCCTTTATATGAAGAGCATAATTGATACGTAAGTCTTTTTCAATAAATGCCTTCATTTACACTTGAATCTTGAATATTTATAGTGTCATGTTTTCTAACATTGAAATTTTAACTTTAGTGCTTTTAATGGACAAAGTATATTGAATGATAGATTGACTGCCAATACTAAAAGGGTCACTTGGATTTTCCTCTAGGTACTTATACGTTATATGTCATTCATTTACTTTAGTATTGTCATGTGTATTTATAATTAAATACAATTACTATAAGTGTAGTGTAATAAACAAACTGAGAGCTTTGAGTGTGGCTATTATGTGATGCAATGGATGACAACCATTTTTCAAGGCAATTATGAAAGTGGTTGGGATAAGGTAATATAGTAACCTATTTCATGTACCAATTTTAACTTGAACTATGTATTGCTACTAATTCTCCTACACTTTTGCAGAAATTCAATGACCTAAGTCTGATGGATTCAGGGGCAATAACTTATGTTCAATAAACCTGGGCGAAATAATTTCTATCTAGAGTTAGCGAAAGTTAGGTTTAGGGAGACTTAGAAATTTAAACTTATTTTATCATATGATAAGTTATTTTTAACTTTGTTAAAACTATTTGGATTGGATCTATGTTGGCACTGTTTGTTTGTATTCCAATTGTGTTGAATGTTTTTTTGACTTACAAGTTCGTGTTAAGAAATAAAACAAGTCTGTCTTTATAAAAAATGAAATTAACGACGATTCTTACCAAGACCATCGTTAATTTTGAAACTTCCACGATGGTTAATACCAAGATCGTCGTCATTATTGGTAGGGAGATCTCATCCTACTTCGAAGAAAAAGCCATTTCCATGATGACTTTTGAAGCGTCGTGAAATAATGTCACAATGACGACAATGTTTTTAGATCGTTGTTATTACAAGTTACTTTTAACGACAATTTAGCAACAACGGTTTTCGAGCCGTCTTCATAGGCTTCCAATAGCCGTCATTAATAGGAGTTGCTATACCCCTATCTCCTTCCCCTTTCTCAACATCTTTCACGCATACTCCATGCTTTTTGCACGTGCGTGGCAAACTTTTACGAATGGAACCATGGACACACCGTCTTCCCCACATCATTTGTTAAACATCAAACCACACTCCAACGAGTAATGCGACTTCTTAACTGTGTACTAACGATGAAGTTATGGAGAAGGGTATACACTGAAGACTCGCACACTTTCATCATGCACCGAGTGAGGCCAATTGATAGAAAAAAAAGAATCTTGAATTGGAGGTCAGGATCAATCCTCTTAAAGAGAGAAATATATTCTGAAAATTATACGTTCAGTCTTATTCATATGAGCATTACAATGGTTATATAAGGTGAACCATAACAGAATTGTAACAGAGAAAAAAATAACAACTTTCACTATATGAATGACAATTATCTAGTAATAGATTTGGCGAATATTTAGTGTTCTTAGTCCTCCCAATTAGATGGTCGTTTGGTGATGCATTTAGGCCTAACTCCTTCATCATTCTTAGGCCTATTCTTTGTGACATTGGGTTCATCCTCAGTATCAATAACAACTTCAGTACTTATTAGGCTGTGGTTCCTATCATTCGTCACCGCTTGGAAAGACACATTGTCCTCAAGGTGATAGTGAGCTAGTAATAAATCCCAAGACTCCCATGTGGTATCTTCTAGTGGGAGATCGTGCCATTAAACAAGAACTAGACGCCGAGGGGGTACAACATAGTCATCACATTTGGAATTCAAAATGGAGAGTGGCTGAATGAGCAATCGATCATCTGAGAACATAAGAGGAAGCTTCTATGGGGGAGGAAGTGGGCCACGATGTGGTTTAAGTAGAGAGCAATGAAATACTGGGTGGATTTTGGCAGAATCTGGTAAGGCCAAACGATAAGCAACAAAACCAATGGCTTCAATAATTTCAAAAGAACCGTAGTAGTATTTCCCAAGCTTCTGATATCGAGCACCAGAGACGGACAATTGTCGATATGGACGAAGTTTGACATACACCCATTCACCAACTTTGTAAGAGACAGCACAACGATGAATGTCAGCAAAATGTTTCATAGATCGTTGTGCTTTGGTAAGTTGACGGGCCAAATAAGCGATCAGATCTTTGCGAGATGATAATAAGGAGTCAAGAGCTTCAATAAAAGAGGAGCCCAAGAGGTAATGAACGATGGTTGAAGGAGGTTTTCCATATGTGGCCTAATAAGGAGAAATACCAATAGTGGAATGGGTGGCAGTGTTATAACACCACTCAGCAAGGCTAAGAAACTTGGTCCATTGGGATGGATTATTATGAACAAAAGTATGGAGATATTGCTTAAGAATACGGTTCAAGACCTTAGTTTGACCATCACTTTGAGGATGGTACGCGATACTCATTTGAAGTTTGGTGCCATTAAGTCGGAATAGGTGTTGCAAAAAATGATTGATAAAAATGGGGTCTCGATTAGAAATCAAACTTTTAGGAAAACCATGAAGTTTGCAGACCATGTCTAGAAAATGTTGGGCAACTTTGCTTGCTGTAAAGTGTGCCGGAAAAGTGCCAAAATGAGCCCTTTTTGTGAATAGATCAACAACTATGAGAATCACATTAAAACCCGAAGAAGAGGGAAGGTCGGTGATAAAATCAAGGTCAAGATCCTCCCACGGAGCAGAGGATGGTGGTATAGGTTGAAGTAAACAAGGGGTATTTGAGCAATATATTTGGTTTGTAAGCATGTAGAACATTTAGAAATGAAACGTTGAACATCCTTTCTCATTCCTGGCTAAATAAAATTTGCAGACAGGCAGCTAAGAGTTTTTGCGACACCTATATGACCGTTGAGGGGAGACGCGTGGAATGAAGGGGCAACTTTTTGGTACTCAAATACATCCCTTGTGAAGTATTAAACTATTAACAATCTTGTAATCTTGGTAAGAATTTGGGGACATAGATATTTGTTGGCACAAGGTGTTAAATTCCTTCAAAGTCGCCAATTCCTTCTTCATATCATCGAGGAATTGGAATTGTGGAATAGAGAGAATCTAATAGGCAGAAGCCATATCAGGATTGTGAATATGTGAAAAAGCATCAGCAACAAGGTTGTGCTTTCCAACCTTGTATTTAATTGTGTAGTCATATCCGAGAAGTTTAGCCAAATAAACATGTTGCTCTAGGGTTTGGATAGCTTGGTTCATCAAATCCTTTAAACTGGGATGGTCAGTGAGGATGAAAAAAGGGTGACCCAAAAGGTATTAGTGCCAACGCTTGACTATAGAGATGATGGCGTGAAGTTCCTGAATATAAGTGGAGGAGCGCAGAAGCTTGGGACAAAATTTTTTGCTGAAATAAGCGATGAGATGGTTATGTTGAGACAAAACAACACCCATGCCAGAACCAGAGGCATCTGTTTCAACAAAAAATGGAGAGGTGAAATCTGGGAGGGCCAGGACAAGAGCTATGGTCATAATACATTTAAGAGCCTCAAAGGCCACTTGCGCATCGGAACTCCATTGGAAGCAGTCCCCGCGAAGTAAACAAGTCAAAGGAAAAGCAAGTTTAGCATAATCCTTAATGAAGCAACGATAAAACCCCGTTAGGCCTAGAAATCCACGTAGGGACTTCTGAAAAGATGGTGTGGGTCATGCAAGCATTGCATCAATTTTGGAAGGAACCAGCTCCACTCCCGCACCAGAGATAATATGACCCAAGTATTTGATTTTCTATTGTCCAAACACACATTTCGAATATTTGAGAAAAAATTGGCCCTGTTAGAGTAAACAAAAAACCAACTGAAGATGACGAATGTGTTCCTCAAAAGTCTTGCTGAAAACAGGGATATCATCGAAGAAAATGATGATGAAGCGGCACAAGTAAGGACGAAGTAAGTCATTCATCATTGCTTGAAAGTGGAGGGGGCATTGCAAAGCCCGAATGGCATCACTAGATATTCATAGTGGCCTCGAAAGCCATTCGAATCTGATAAAATCCTTGGGCCAAATTGAGCTCAGAGAACCATTTCACAGAATGAAAGTCATCAAAGAGCTCTTCAATGGTAGGTATAGGAAACCTATCCTTGACAGTAATAGCATTAAGGGCCCGGTAGTTGAAACAGATATGTCGTGTCTTGTCTTTCTTGTGAACAAGGAGGACTGGTGATGAATATGGGCTACGATTGGGTTGAATTAAGCCATCATGAAGCATGTCGTCAATTTGGCGCTTAATTTCTTGTTTCTGAAAATGGGGATAACGGTAGGGGCAGACATTGACAGGGGAGGCGTCTGTTATCAAATGGATATGGTGGTCAGTGGGTCGGGATGGAGGTAAAGAGTGAGGGGGTGTGGAAAAGAGAGGCAAAGTGTTGAAGTAGGTGTTGTAACAGAGGGGAAAGGTGAGTGTGGGGCTTTAGGAAGGGTTTTGGGATAAAAAAGGTTCAGTAGAATCAGGCCCAATAAGAATGTGAAAATAAGAAGCGATTCCATTGGTTAGGGGCAAGCGTTTAACTTAATGATTATTTATCTCGGCGGGGACCAAATTGGATCCACCTTGGATTTCAACCCATTTAGCATTCTTCATGAAACGCATTGTGAGATGAGAATAATTAGTGATGATGGGGCCAAGGGTTTTAAGCCAATCAACTCCGAGGACTAAATCCGAACCTGCAAGATCCATGACAAAAAGGTCCACTAAAAAAGAATGAGTCTGAAGGATGACGGGAACGTCTGTACAAATATTTGTACAAGTAAGACGAGCACAATTTCCAACCATGAAGGTTAGGGGCGTAATGACGTGGGAAGTAAGACCAAGAAAATGAACCACAGGTGCTTGAATAAAATTGTGAGTACTATCACCATCAATCAAAATGACTACCTCATGTCCATGTATTGAACGCAATACACGAAAGGTTTCGGAGCTGTACGACCCAATAAAGTGTGCAAACTGATTTGGGCTGAAAAGGGGTCGGGAGCATCTGTTGAATTGTTAGAATTAGGTTATCAAGAGATGAGATGGTATTAGGAACGTGGTAGGGGAAATATCCTCGTTTGCGACTAAGAGAAGAAAACAGGATTTGCATTTATGGTTGCGATTCAATTGTTCATCGCAATTGTAACAAAGACCCTTGTCATGACGGGCAACGAGTTTAGTGGGAGTCAAACGTTTGAGGGACAACTTTTGAGGGGCGGGTAAGAGAGCTGGGGTAGGAGAAGGTTATAATGGGAGTATAAAGGATAAAGGGAGAGAAGAGATAGGGTTTTGTGGGTGAGGAAAATGGGAACGGTTAGGGCGTTTGGCTTCAGTGAATTTAGCCTCTTGTAATTTGGCAAGGGCGGCAGCTTGGGGAAGGATGATGGGTTGTAAAGCTTGGAGCTCGCGGCGGATTTCAGGAATAAGACCCGAAATAAAATAGTTGAGGAGGAAGGACGCTCAAAGTCAGCAAGATAATCGTTCACTGAACCGCATTGAGTAAGTTTGCATAGAGTACCATGGGGGTCATCGTAAAAAGAAGGTGCGAAACACATTTCCAAAGCCTGAAGAAAAACAGCCCATGATGGAATCTGATTGTTACGATATAACCACTAGTACCAACTGAGAGCAGGGTCGTCAAGGTAAAACGCAGCCATTCGAAGACGATCGACGTCTGGAGTACCATGGTAATAAAAAAAATTGGGAAATCTTGAAAATCCAAGACACAACATTTGTCCTATCAAAACGGCGAACGTCCAATTTCATGCGTGGACCGGGTTGTGGAGACGAATGTGGGGTGGTGGCAGAATGGCATTCAAGGGTGGAGATTCAATGAATAAGATCATCAAGTTTGGAGTGGAGGGAACTTTGATCATTAGCAATCTCACATACTTGACTTGCTGCAGTAGGGCCGCCTTTGAGGGTTGTGGAGGTTTTTTGGGTCTTCTTAATTTTGAGAGTCTTTTGGAGGAACAAGTGGAACCAGAAGCCAAACATGAAGAATAGGATTTTACCACATTGTCTTATGCCCTCCAACATCTAACACTACACTGGTCTAGCATGCACTTGACTAACGTCGTCGTATATAAGGAAGTTTAAGAGTTTGGAAGACCTATAACAAACTTAATAAATGAGACCTTTAATTTAAAATTTATTTTTCAAGTTTTTATTTTTTTATGCAAAATAATTTATTAAACTATCATAATTAATTTCGTTTAATCTCTTTTTGAGAAATTGTTGAACGAGAATTTTTAACCTATTATATAAGTTATATATGCATTTGGAAAATAATATAATCTTTTTATATAATTAGAAATATCAATTAGTCTATCTTTTTCCAAATCTATAATTTCTCTTCAAATATTTAATTATGAAAATAAATCAAATCCATCATTATCCAACAAATTATCATGCTTTAAAGATTTTTCAAGGTTTAAGCATTTTCCTTTCAAAAATGTACACTCTAGTGACTTTAATTTTTTAACACTACATAAAAAACAAAAAATATCCTCAAGAACCTAACAATCAGAAGGTTTTCATTATTTTATTATATTCTCAACAAATAGTTCAATTTTTTTTTACCACAAACAGGTGGCATTTCTTTTCAGTTGAAACAAAAGTTGTTTCACCTCTTTCTCTACCTTTCATCCTCCTCTCCTCATTTCATGCTCTCTAACTTTTCTTATTCTCTCTTACTCATCACTCTTTGTCTTCTCATCTTCATCTCCATTGTATTCATCTTTATCTCTCATATTCTTATTCTCTCTTACTCCATCACTCTTTGTTCTTTCATTGTTCTTGATTATTTTCGAGTTTTTTTCTGTGATTTTTTCTTATTTAGGTTGGATGTATTTGTTCTTTCAGATTTACTTTTCTTTTTGTACAAGTTGTGTTTGATTTAATTTTTTCTCTCAGATCTATTTATATATTGAATCGTTTTGTTTCCTCTCAGGTTTGCTTTTGCATGTATACTATTCGATGGGTTTTTTGTTCTCAGATATACCTTTCTTTGTTGACGAAATGTGTTCGATCGAGGTTTTTTATCTCAGATCTACTGTTGGATGCATTTCTTCCTTCAGATATACTTTTCTTTTGGTACGAGATGTGTTTGTTTTAGTTTTTCCTCTCATATTTGCTTTTCCATGTTTACTGTTCGATGGGTTGGAAATGTGTTGGATCGACGCTTTTGTCTCGGATCTACTGTTTTTTTCTTCTAATATTCTTGAGAGGAATCACGAGACTTAAAAAAAGGTAACCACTTCTCATTTGATTCTTCTTCTACCATTTTCTCAAATCTACTTTTCTACCATCGATCTAATTCTGATTTCAATTATTTCTTTGCTCTTATATTTGCTTTTTTTCTCAGATCTACGTTTCTTTTGGTTGTTTTTTTTTTTGCTCTAACAGCCTTGACCAACTTCTCAAATCTAATTCTGATTTCAATTATTTTTTTGTAACATCTACTTATTTTTGTTCAGTCTATTTTTTTAGATTTCCTTATCTTTGTTGACATTTTGTGTTGGATGGAAATTTTGTTTTTTCAGATTTCTTCACCCATCTCACTTCAAAGGTAACAACTTCTACTTTCAGTCATTCTTTTCACATCTTCTCAGATTTTTTTTCTATTATTTTTCTTATTTATGTTTTTTTCTTAGATCTACTTATTTTTGTTCTATTTTTTTCTTGGATAATTTTTTTAGAGATGTTTTTTACTTTGTTGTTCTTATTTTCGTTCTTCTACATATGTAATTACGTATTTTGGTTATATATTTTGTTGTATATTGTTTGATTGATTTCTTTGGGTTGATTGATTGTATACTGTTCGATCGATTGATTGTATACTGTTTTGTTTTTCTTACGTTATTCTACCATCTTCTCAGATTTTTTGTTTGTATCTTCTCTCACATTTACTTTGTTGAATTTATCTGTATTATATTTATCTGTTGGATGATATTCTCCTCTCATATTAATCAAAAGAAGTACTCGTATCATATTTAATGCACCGAGAATCAGTTTTGATGGTTGGATCGAGGTTTTCAGAGCAATCCAAAATTTGAAAGGTCATATCTGTTCAGACAATATTTATCTGCCAAATCCCTTACTTCTCTCATTTTTTATATTTAATATTTTTCTTAATTATTTACTTTTGAAGTACATCCAATTAATTTTAACCATCATGATCTACGTTTCTGACTTTTGGCAATCCTGTACCTATTTTGTGATATCATTAAATGTACTTATTGAGTTTCCAATGACATGCTTTAACTTTGAACCATCATGAGAAACAGTTCTGACGTTTGGAATACTTATCCCTATCGTTCTGTGTTGATATTATATATACTCCAATTGTTTATCAATTTCTTACATGCTCATTATCTGTTTTCTTCTGTCCGCTTTCTCTTATGCGCTGTTAACAATCTTCTTCTATTACAAATCTTGTTCTCTAATCAATCTTCTTCTATTACCAAACATTTTGCAACCATGGAATCAATGCAAACTCCACAATCCATATGCTCTGCTGAAGTTATTGTTGGATTCATTACGATGTTCATCGATGGCCAGGTTCATATCTTTTTTTATTTACATTATCATTTGTTTTTTATTTTCTGAATATTGTTTGGTATTTGATTTCAATATTTTGATTTTGCAAAGGCATTTGGACATATTGATCGAATGTTCCTAATACGAATTGGGAATGAGATTGGTTCACAGTGGACTATTGTTGATGACGACCTTAATGTTCACCAGGTTACATACAACATGGATTTTCATAATCCAATGATTACCAAAGGCTAGGAATGTTTAAAATCTTTCTATGTTAGTAAGTCTGAAAAGATCTTTGTTTTATACTATGTTGGATATTGTTGTTTTAAGATTTTCTTCTTGACCTCCAAATCCAATCCAACTTCTTGAATAATATTGTCGTCTGTCGTCCTTTGACTACGTTAAACATTATTCACTTCCAAGTGAATCTGACCCAATCTTACTGTCAATCCAGCCACTTGGTAATATCTTTTTTTGTTTAATATTTTTATGCATTTTTTGTAGTTTTCTGTAATTATTAATAGTAATATATTTGTTTTTGTTTATGTAGTATTTGAAGAAAGAATTTGCCAATTATTATCGCAATAGTGGACTCTCAAGTGTTGTGCTCCATAGACACTTAAGAGAAGTGGAATGTAGGTTAATCATAACAGCATCATTTGTCAAGATAGGAGCTGACTAAAAGGCTTTTTGTGCGCTTAATCGTATATCAGTGGAGTTCTTATTTGATATATTCTTCGAAGTTGAAAGTGAACGACCTAGTAGTCATGTGAAAGTCCTCTATAATTTAAATTTCTTTTGATATTTGTACTTTTGTAAAGACTCTTATAATGTATGTAGTATATTATAATTATAATTATAATTTTTATTAGAAATCTTTATTTTGTTAATGTCATATAATATTTGTACTTTTCAAAGCACTCTTATAATATATGTAGTGTATTATAATTTTTATTAGAAGTCTGTTTATTTTGTTTATGTCATGTAATTTCCGCAGATTGCATTTCTTCATAATCAGTTTGTTAAAGTTATATGTTATTTAATTTAATGAGTTTAATTAAAATCAGTTGTAAATGATTTGTATAATACAAATGAAGCTAACTTTCAAATATTTGCTAATAATAATTTAATAATGTGGTTTAAGATGTTATATAAAAAATTAGTTGTAAATGATTTGTATAATACAAATGATTTATATAAGAAAATGGCGATTTCTGCTTCCCAAAACACTGATGCCTAATTTATTACTTATTTATTATTATTTTTGAATTTGTTTATTATTACAAAATTACTAAATATTTTGTAAAGTAAAGGTTCATGATTGAAATCCTGGACCTTCCGCGACGAAGTCATCATTATATGTTCTCGAATTCCAAAGTCTTTATTTGTTCACGATTTCCTATACTCTTTTTTACTCCTTCAGCTGCTTATTTAATCTTCAGACGGGAACGTCTTATTCATCAAATAGTACAATATCATCGACTTTTTGTTCATGATTCTTTCACATTTCAACTTAGAAGTAACAAAAGGTAAAAGTTTATTGTCCTTCTCTATTTCTTTTTTGTGTTTCTACCATAAGTAACTACGTATTTTATATTAGTTTTGTTCTCTAAGTTTTTCTTCCACCACATATAACTTCTTATGTCTGTATTTTTTCTGCCATTACTTGATGAATGACATGGATTATCTTCAAGTATATTTTAGGCTTTTGTTCGATCTGGCTTTTGACCATACGATTCATAATCTTTTTAATCGAAGAAAGTATAGATTTTAGATTTTTGTCTTCGTTGTTGCTTCTGATCTCTATATTTCTTCTGACTCTTCATGATGTATCTGTTCAATAAACATTGAAATATTTTCTTTATATTTATGAATCATTCTAATTTTAAATGTGACTCTTCGAGTAGTCGTCATCATCTCTATATAAACACCCATTACACAGTTCTGCTATTCATTATCATATTTTTCTTAATCTTCTTAATTACTTTTGTTGATTTCATCTTTCAATGGAATGCATGGCCACTCCACAATCAATATGTTCTGGACAAGTTAATGGAGGATTCATTACTATGTTTATAAAAGAACAGGTAGGTTTGGGCGAAGTTGATTGTTAGTTGATTATAAGATAAAGTTATGTTGATATAGGCATTGGAAAATATTTTCCAACCTTCGTTATCTAAAGCAACGTGATAGCTTTTATTTTGAACGAAATGAAGTATTTTTCAAGCTGCATTTTTTACGTTATTATTTTTTTTCTAATATTAATATAAAAATATTTAATTTAATATCATCATTATTTTTTCCATCAAACAGTTCCGCTTATCAATAATAACTATTTCAAATTCCCTTACTTAATATCTTATAGACAATATATTAATTACGTATTAAATATAATTTATTGCACCTTTACACGCTTGCAGGTTTTATTCTTTACATATTTTTCCATTTCCAACGCCATTTCATGACTGATCATTATCGGATTCCAACACATAGAGAACTATACATCAGAATAACATGTTTATCTCTCTCAGTAACGCCATTTGGAACTCTTTCTTTGCTGAAATTTGCAGACATTTTCAGACTTCTTCTTATACAACTCTCATCTGCACAAAGGTATGATCGAACTTTCATCTTAAACGTTGTCATTTTTTTATTTCAAAAATCTTTTGGTTTTCTTTTTGCATTTTAACTATAACTATAATATTTTGTTCCTTCCATGAAATAAAAGATGAAATCTTTTGTCTTTTGTTTTGCAACATGATTGTTTTTGCATTTTTTTTAAAAGTTTAACATTTTTTTATCGAACCTTCTTTTTTCAATTTTTTCACTTATCATTCATTATAAATGTTTATGCTTTTTTTCAGTTATTCGTTTTTTTGCCTTTGTCCATCGTCTTCATATATTTTAATTATTAATCGTAGACATGAATACCAAACGATCCATACTTCGTTCACAATCCATAGTTGCGGCTTCTTTTCTATTTTTATTAAAGACCATGCATATTCACAATTATATCTATCTATAATACAATCGAAGGTAATCATATCTATCTATAATACAATCGAAGGTAGCACTAGGGATGGCAAAATGGACCGGGCCCGACGGGCCGGCTCGCTAGCCCGTCAGTAAATACATGGGCTGGGTCCAGAAATTCAGCCCGTCAACCCGAGACAACCCGGCCCGTCAAGCCCGCTGGCCCGTCGGGCCAACCCGTGGGCCAAAACGGGCCGGCCCGCGGCCCGTATCACTTAATAAAAAAACAGCACGTGCACATTTTTTCAGTATCCCTCCCTCACACACACTCTGCGCCAAGACACCTCACACACTCTGCGATTGCGTCTCTTCTTCTCGACTATTCTCTACGCTCACTTCTCCTCCACCCATGGCGTTCTGGTTCCATTTCAACTTCGTAGCGTTCTGGTTCCATTGCAGGGCTGTTTGTGTTGTGATAATTTTCTTGTTTAATAGATCATTGTTGTTGTATTCTTAACTGCAGGAGAATTTCTTTTGGTAATATAAAATTGGGACATTATTCAGTCAACTAAATTTGAAATGAAAAAAATTAAAATCTGATTGGGCCACAAATTATACAGATGAGAAAAAACTGGCGGGCCGGCCCGCCAGCCCGCCAGCCCGTGGGCCGGGCTCAGAAACGCAACCCGTTTTACCATGTCGGGCCAGCCCGGCCCGGCCCGTTTAATACGGGCCAAAAACGGGCCGGGCCAAAACGGGCCGGGCTGGCCCGTTTTGACACCCCTAGGTAGCACAAACCGTAAAAGATTTTACTCAACCACAAAAAGCATCACACAAAATTTAACTAAAAATGGAAATTTTTAACACGTGTCCAAATTTTTGAATTTTAAAAAATTTGTGTGACGCACCAACCTCATTCTTCAAAAGGTTCATCTTCCTCTCTCTCTTGACTTCATCTTTCTCTCTCCCCACCATAAAGTGAGATGTAAAAAATAAAAACAGATAAATTAAAACTCTCAATTAATACTAATCATAATTTTCTCTTTCACTCCCAACCTTTCTCTCATCTTCTTTTCTCAAACTCTAAATTTTTTTTACTTCTAACTTTTCTCTCATCCTTTGCCGCCCTAAACCTTAATTTTTTCATTCCTAACTTTTCTCAAATCCTTTGTCGTCTCACTCTTTCTCTACGAGCAAGATCTTATTTTTCTTTCTTCACTCTCAATGTCTTAATATCTTCTTTGTCTCTCTTCTCACTGCCTTATCTCTTCACAAAAAATCTTATTTTTCATTCTTTACCCTCACTCCCTTCTCACTGTTCGAACTTCTAACTTTTTCTCTCATACATCTCATGCTCTCTTCCACACCATTGATTTGTTTTTTCTTCTCTGTTGATACAAGTTTTGGTTCTGGATTTCTCATTTTATTGGGCCTCGAAGGTTTAATCTACTGGTACAGGTACAGGTTTTGATTTGTTCTTTGTTTTTGTATAATTTGTTTGTTTTTCAGATTTTGAGTTAGGGTTTGGCTTTGCGCTTTGGATTTCTATTTCATCTGTTTATTATTTCCTCTTCACCACTGATTGTACTAGTTATATATTTGATCTGTTCTTTGTTTTTGTATAATTTTTTTTGTTTTTTCAGATTTAGAGTTAGGGTTTGGCTTTGCGCATTGGATTTCTCTCAAGTTCTTTTCTCTCGGGTTCTGGTTTTCGTTATTGCTCTTCTTCTATGTTTTCTTTTTCCATTTTGTTGTGGTTCTCTATCTCTCTATTTACATGGTTTATGTTCTTTGTTTCTTCCTCTTTTTGCTGACATTTTGTTACATTTTTTTTCTTCCCAATGTCCTCACTAAAAGGGCTTTTTGATTGTGAAGCTTCTTTATGACATGAAGCTTCTACTATTAACTTAGTTTTTGTTTCGAGATGTAAGATATCTTCCAGAATGAAACGAAAGAGATTGAAAAATTCTTGAAAGACGAAGGCAAAACACTCAACCAAAAGAACGAAGTTGGTTAAAGAACAAAGTTGGTTTTAAAAAGATTTGGTTTTTATAAGGTCTAATTTTAATTATTCTACAATGGAGTGTTGTCTTCATCCTTTTGACATTATTGATGCTCTTACAAGATGAGTTGAAGAGGAAAGGACACTTGAATGGTTAGTTTTCATTTTTTTTTTGTTTCTTCCTTTTATTTTATTTTTTGAATGTTAATTTATGCACCTGGCTGTTCTTTCTCTTCTTTCTGTATCATTTTGGGCACGGTGGTAAGTTTCAAAGCTTCATCTTTCATTCTTTACAACAGGTTTAACACCTTAAAGTTTTAGTTTTTATTATTGATCTAGGATTTTTTTCGTCAGGCTTCTTTCTACCTATAGATGTATCATTTAAGGTTTTCACATCTTTGTCGTCTGCATCCTTTGGACATTATTGGAGCTCTTAGAAGATGAGTTGAAGAGTAAAAAGGGACTTGAATGGTTAGTTGTCAATTTTCTTCTTTTCTTTCTTTTCTTTTCTGAATGTTAATTTATCCACTTAGTTTTCCTTTTTTATTTGGTTTGCAACCTTTTGATGAGTTTTTACTTCTTAGTGTGCAAATTGTTATATGCAATTTTGTTTGGTTGATTGATGGGTAACTTTTGATACTTACGGTTAGTGTTGGCAAGCAAGGATTTTTCTTTTTTTGGATGTTATTCCTATTATCAGAAGATGGAGTTGAAGAGTAAGATGGAACTTTAATGGTTAGTTTTCGATTTTTTCTTCTTCTCTGATTGTTTGTTTGAGTGTTTATTGTTTCTATTTATTTGTGTTTCAAATTAATGTTAACTTCATTGTTTTTTTTTTTGTATATTTGAATGGATTTTTCATTCCTATCCATCAACTTATTAGTATCATCTTCTTGAGCTTCTTTATTGCTCTATATTATTATTCCATATTAACTCCTATCTCTGGAAATATATTTGGCAAATACAGGATCAAATTGATTTTGTCTTTGGAATCTTACATGGTGAAATTGCTACAAAGAAAATGGCAATTTGTTTTTTAAATTTGATCACCCACCCAAAATGGTAAGATATGTATGTTTGGTCCAAATACTCTTATAATTCTCTCTTACACCTAAAATTATTTTACTTTTTTGTTTTGTTTTTCTATACTAATCTAGCAAAAGCTGACAAATCAAAATTGCTCATTCAAAACATTCATGAATTCAAAATTTGAATTTCAATTATTGCATCCAGATATGTGGCACCTTTGCAGTTCATTTATATGCACATCTCTAGACTTTGTTCATATTTATGCTTTTATAACAACTTGCCAAACATGGAAATTGGAGAAGCCAATGAGGCTGAAGTTGGAGTGAAGAGTTGAACATGTAGTTTAGTTTTGAATCCTTCACAGGCAAAAGCCAAGTCATTGGTTTGTTGTTGGATTTCCTAATGATATTTGATTTTTAACAGATAAGTTTTAACTACTTATATTCATTTTTGTATTTGCAATTATTATCAAACAAGTGTTAAGAAGTGTAAAAGGTATAATATGAAAGTTTCGGGAGAATTGATTTCAATATTCAACAAATTGTTTATTTTTTTAATATTTTGTTTTATTTATGTTAATTTTATTTTTCTTTTTAGGGACATATTTTGATAATTTGAGGAGAAAGAAGGCTTTTAGCATGGAGTGGTTTTTTAGCTTCTACGAAAAGAATTAAAATAATATAAAGAGAAAAATTAAATTAGAAAAATCAATTTTTTATTGGTCTTCATGAATAACATTAATATATAGTGTATGAAAATGATTAATGTAATAAAATATAGAAATATGAAAAGAATTAAAATAAAATAAAAGAGGTAAAAAAAATCAAAGAAAGCAATTTTTTATCCGTCTTCACAATAATATTAATATAATTTTTTTATACAAGAAATATAAATAGTAGCATTATAATTAATAAATACGAAAAGTAATAAATACTAACTTTATAATGTTTTGGTTTTATATAAAATTAGGGTTGCAGCTGGGAAATTATAATTGTATTAATTTTTAATTGAAATATTTTGTGATCTATTACAATTGGATTTTAATTATATTAATTTTTGATTGAGAAGTGAATTTTAGTTATATTAATATTTAATTTGATTAGGTAAAAGGTATGTAACTCTCTCGAAAGCTAGAATTTATTTTCCTCGTCCCATATTGACTCATCAATAAATTATATGTAACAGTTTTTAGAATAAAATAGAAAAGAAGATTAGATTGAATATACTAATAATTATGTATGAAGATGATGAAAATGTAACTAATTATTGCAACTACAAATGTAGTTTACAAATAAATATTTAAAAATATTTTATAAGAGGTATATAAATTAATTTTATACTATTTTGGTTATTTGTCAATTATTGTATTACATTTTTTTGTTTTTTTAATTCAATTTTAAATTTAATAAAGTTATATCAATTTTATATTGTCAATTATAATGGCCTTCTGATCCATGAAATTGATCAGAAGTTTTGTATAGATGTTCATAACATGTACATATATAAATGTTCAAAATTTTAAAACTTTATATTGGACAAAATAATAATTATTACAATTAATATTATTATAATTCTGGATGTTCATAACTGTTACATATATAAACGTTCATATTTATTGGTACTGTTAATATCTATTTTTAATTTTTTCATTTATTAAAAAACAAAATTCATTCATCTAAAATATATCCCGTGCGTTGCACGGGCCAAAATTCTAGTTTTTTTAAAGACCATGTTTGTTCACAGTCATAGTCTTTTTTTGTTTGTTTCTTTTATTCTAATCTGGATTCTCTTAATATGATTTTGGCTACGTAAATAGACTGTTCGTAATTCGATTAGGCATTGAACTCGCTCCATTATGGATTGTCACTGATGACAAGGGTAATGTTCACACCGTTACATTCAACCTGGATGTTCACAATCCTATGATTATAGAAGGTTGGTCTGATTTAAGAACTTTCTATGACTGTGAACAAAAACTTCTAAAATATAAGAAAACAATGACCTTTGGATATTACCTAAGTACTCCAATTTAAACGAGTGACACCTATTCTCTTTTTTGGTTTTTCAATAAAATTCACTTTTCTTTCTCTTTTCAGCTTCTGTTGTGAAAATTTCGTAAATACCCATATTTTTATATGTTACACGTGTCCTTATTTTTGGGTTTTTAGTAATTGAAGTGATTCTTCTCTCAATTTAACTTCCGCTCACCACTCTGTTCAAAATTCAAAAATATCTTTCACATCCCACTCTCTTTCTTAAACTTTTTATCCTCCTGCTGCCAAAAAGTTCTTAGACCATCTTCTACCCTCTGAGTTCCTAACCCTAAAACACACTTTTTTTTATCAATCACACTCTTTTCTTTAGAACCAACAACAATAATCGAGGGTTTTGTTCGTCAAGGTTAACATGGTTTTGGATTTCAACGAGTGCACTCTTCCATTATTCAAGCTTCTTCTATGACACACTGACCACTCTAAGTTCTTCTTATTTTTCCTTTTCATTCGTTACTTTTTCTTTCTTTCTTTTCTAATTTTTTCTTCTTTTCGTGTTTCTTTGTTGAAAGGTCCTCTTGGTACCCCAGATTGATCCATGTAATGATCTCGAATTATTTGTTAAATGTTTAGTTGATGTTGGGCTTTTAAGTTATTTTGCTTTTCCCACTACATGTCATGACTGAACTTTGCTTTCAAATGTCTCTACTTTGTAGAAATGCAGTTTGCAAAAGATCTCTAGGGATTTCATTTTGCTGCGTACATGAAGCTTTGCAGAAAAACAATTTGCAAAAGATCTCTAGGTTCTTTGTTGTATTTCTCTGTTGAATGGATGTTTTGCTCTCAGATTGATGAATATCGTGTAAAACATCAGAAAGATAAGAACTTTTCTTCTTGTCTATGATTTTTGTGTTTTTCTACCACATTTAACTATTTTTATTTGTTGTATTTCTTTGTTGGATGGATGTCAGAATGATGAATACCGTGTAGAACACAAAAAAGATAACTTTTTTTCTTCTCAGTGATTTTTTGTTCTTCTACCATATTTAACTACTTTTCTTTGTTGTATTTCTCTGTTTGATTGATATTTTGCTCTCAGATTCATGAGTACCATGAAGAACATAAAAAATATAACAACTTGATGTTTTTTCGGTGAGCTTGATGAACAGATTGAAGAACACAAAAAAAGCCAAAGCTTTTGTTCTTCTATTCGATGGATCAATTATTTATGGGACATCCATGAAGATTTTTCGTGAAATAGTTGAATGAACTGATTGAAGAATGCCTAAAAGGTGTAAGCTTTTCTTCTTCGCTCTGATCTTTTTTTGCTTCTACAATATGTAACTACTTTTCATTGTGGATGAAGGTTTTTTTTAGATTCATGAAGAGAATGAAGAATAGCAAAAAGGTAAAAGTTTTTTTCTTTTTCTTAGACTTTTTTTTTGTTTCTTGGTAATTGATGAATGATGTTTTTCTGTGAGATTGGTGAACCAATTGAAGAACACAAAAAAGGCTGAAGTTTTTGTTCTTCTCTTTGATGGATCAATGATTTATGGGACATCCATGTAGATTTTCTGTGGAATGGTTGAATGAACTGATTGAAGAACACCAATAAGGTCTAAGTTTTTTTCTTCTATCCAATCTTTTATGCTTCTACCACATGTAACTACTTTTCTTTGTACTACTCCTCTGTTTGGTGAAGATTTTTCTTTGAGATTCATGAAGAGAATGAAGAACACAAAAAAGGCCAAAGCTTTTCTTTTACGCGATTAAACAACATTTTTTTTACTGGCATTATAGTCTCGACTCTGGTCTTCTTCTACCATATTTCTTTTACATTTATGAACTTATTGAAGAACCAAAGAAAGGTATAAGTTTTTCTTGCTCTGTCTGATCTTTTCTGCTTTTACCACATGTAATTACTTTTCATTTTGTACTTTAGATTTTTTAAACATGTTGAATCATAGTTGTCTTTGAAAAATCTTTCATTTTATTATTAATTATTAATTATTTTATTTTATTTTTACTCTTAATTATGAAATGATTTTTACTAACAAAGTGCAGTAATAATTGTGACTCTTGAAAGTTCTATTTCTCAGTATATAACTTTTTATTAATAATATTTTTAATGAAGGTTTTATTTGATAAATGTTATATTCTTCTTCTTCTTCTCTTAACATTCTTCTTCCAATGCAATTTGTTGATAACATCAACATTTGTGAAGATAGGTTGTGACTGGAAAAAGTTTTGTACCCTTCACTCACTAAGGGAGAAGGACTCTGTTAGTTTGGAAGTTGACAGCGAAAAAAAATACATGAAAGTGACCGTGAAGTCCAGTGTAAATTGATCATAAGACCAACATTTGTTAAGATAAGAGTTGGGTGGAAAAAATTTTGTGCGCTTATGAACTATCTACAGAGAATCACCGTGAAGTTCTTTTTGAAGTTGAAAGTGAAAAAAAGCATAGATGTCAAAGTTCTCTATCCAGTAAATTGCTTTTAAAGTTTAGTACTTTATATGTAATTTTAATTTAAACTTCTTATAAATTTGTAGTTATACATCTCCATATTAAGTTATGTGTCTTTTTTTTTCATGTTATATACTTTTCACAAAGTCATTAATTAAATTGTTAAATTCTTGAATCAAATAATTGAAAGTAAAAAATGTTAAATAACTATAAATAAATGTTAAACATATTTTGAAATAATTTATAAAAAAAATTAAAGAACTTTATAAAATATGTTTACTTTAAAAACTAGAATTAATATTTGAAACATATTTTCAAGTAAATTTGAAATGAAAATGTCACTGGCGTACATTAAATATTAGCTATTAAATAGTTTTTATTAAAATCATTTAACATAAACATTAATATTAATTTTTGAAAATAAACGCATTTCAAAATCATTTAATGTAAAGTTTATCATTGCTCAAGAAGTCCAAGATTTAATAAATATGAAAGATTGCACCGTATTGGAAATCTAAAGTTATCATTGCTCAAGATAAATATGAAAGATTGCATCGCTTTGGAAATCTAAAGTTATCATTGCTCAAGAAACCCTGCACGACTTCCAATGAAAAGATTTTTAAACGTATTTGCATAATGTCTATATAATGGATACGAAATATGAATAAACATTTGTATAAATTCCTCTAATTATTATTTGCACTACTCCAAATAATCATCATTGCACCACTGATCTAGATAATTGAACCGCTCCATTAATTTGAACTGCTTGGAATCAACGTGTTTTGATGACTCAACTCATTAGGATTTAAATATTAAAATAATCCATTAATCTCTCTTGATATCCGAATATGGTGCACCTTTGTATAAATATTTTTTTCATTATTATTTGGACTACTCAAGATAATCATCATTGCACTGGTCCATATATTTCAACTACTTCATTTATTGTTTCATCTCCAACACGCTTTCATGATTCAACTTATTCAGATTAAAATATTCAAAATATACATTTACTTCTCTTCACATTTCACACTTCATTTACGTCTCTCTTCTCTGTTTAATCATCAATGCACTACTTCAGATATATTGTTCAATCTCTCTCACACGCTTTCATCATTTAACATTTTCGGATTCCAACACTTAAAAAAAACCTGAAAATGATATTCACAAAATACATTTTCAGAAAGACTTTAAAACTTCATTTTTATATTTAATTTACCAAACTAAGTTTTTGTCATCATCTCTTTCCAAATTTGGTTGATTAATAATTATTTTTGTTATTTATTTCTAAATATTATTTAGTATTTATATTAAAATTTATATTCAATATAAAAATATTCCAAATAAAATAATTTTATAAATCAAGTAATTAATATATTATTACAAATTTAGTAAATGGTTTCGTATTCCAAGATTAAAACTGTTTACATTTACCAATTCATTAATAAATATTTATTAAATGGTTTACATAAATAACCCATAAATGGTTTCATATTTCAAGATTATAATTGTTTCGATTGCATTGCAAATAAACATAATCCAAGATAATGTGCAAGTTATGACTACTCATGAAACAATGTAATCTTTGTACTACTAAATTACTAAATCTGAGCGTATTCCAACTCATAAAAACACAACTTCCAATAAAGACGTTTTTAAATTTATTGGACCACTAATATGTTTATTATGGTATTTATGCCTTTACGAGTGTCTTCTTAAACTTATGCCTTTATTGCAGCATAAAAATATAATAATCTATCATAGGAGTAATTATTTCATTGTTTGGGTCTATATATATTGCATGCTTTGCAATTTTGCAGGACAAAGAACAAGGGAACTTCTCTCTTTTAGTAATAGTACTATTTTTATTATGAAAATCTTATTCATCATAAATTGAAATGTAATAAAAGTTAAAAGTTACCAAACTATAAATTTATATATATATATATATATATATATATATATATA